>ENA-OOZG01000104-OOZG01000104.1-human-gut-metagenome-genome-assembly--contig:-NODE-104-length-70072-cov-4.737949_pt1 | contig 70072 bp, 70 predicted proteins | sample MGYA00241706_ERZ501384 | MGnify/ENA primary metagenome ERZ501384 (study PRJEB25962, sample SAMEA2042742) | human gut metagenome | biome: human gut; feature: human-associated habitat; material: faeces...
TGTTAAAAAACAAAAAGGGAATAACCCTAATCGCATTAGTAGTAACAATAGTTGTGCTTTTAATACTAGCAGGTGTCAGCATAAATTTAGTATTAGACAATAATGGAATAATTGCAAAATCAAAAGATGCAAAAAATAATGCAATAGAATCAGATGAAAAAGAAAAGGTAGAAATGGCATATGTTTCAGCAACATTAAAAAAACTTGGAGACACTGTCACAGCAGAAGAATTACAAACAGAATTGGATTTGTCTGTGGGAATAGGAAAGACAGATGTAACAACAAATGGGGATGATACATTAAATGTATTATTTAGTGATACAGAACACAAATTTAATGTAGATGAAGGAAAAGTTGAAAAAGCAAAACCAATTACAAATAATTATGGAGAAGATTGGGAAGTGGCTTGGACATATACGAATGGAGTTTGGAGTAACCAGATAAACAAAGGGGAAAAAGCGGAAGGTGATGTAGTAGCAAAATTCTACAAAACAGGAAATAGAGTAAAGCCAGACGGATTTACATGGCGTGAAACAGGAGATATTTTTACATTTGAAGAGGGCGATGAATATAGACTTGTTGTCGAAGGCAATGGACCAATAGGTGATTTAGGGACTGCAGAAGGGACAAATATAACTGGTGCATTTGGCTGGTTCCTTCAATCGGTAATGTATATGAAAGGAGCAACTAATACTTGTATTATGCCATATGTTAAAGAACTTATTATATGTGATGGCATAACGAGCATAGGAAATTATGCATTTTGTGGAGCAAGCGGTTTGGAAAAATTAAGCATAGCAAACACGGTTACAAATATAGGAGATTATGCATTTTTATATGATATAAATTTAGAAAATGTAAAATTACCAAATAAAATTGAGAGTATAGGATATAATGCATTTAGAGAAACCAAAATACAAAATATAACAATTCCTAATAGTGTTAAAAAACTTAGTGGATGTATATTTGTTAATTGTGGCAATTTAGCTAGAATAAAATTTTTACCAACTGACATGACAGGGATAGATGTAAATAAAAGAATATTTGATGGTATCGAAAATATCAAAAATTGTACTATTTATGTAAAAAATGAAATTGTAAAAAACTACATGGAACAAAATTTAATCATTCCATCTACTGTTAATATTGAAATATTAGAATAAATTAACGAGGATGTCTTATATTGATTAAAAAATAGATTGATAACAAATGTTATCAGTCTTATTTTATAGTAAAATGTTAACAGAAACGTTCGCTGTAAGCGAACTAAATTATAAAATATATATTCAAATATTGCTAAATCAAGCAAATGATAGTAAAATATATATGCGAAAAGAGGTGGAGCAATGCTAGAACAATTAGAAAAATGCGAAATATGTCCGTTTAGATGCAAAGCAAATAGACTAAAAGGGCAAATAGGAAAATGCGGATGTAATGATAAAATAAAAATAGATCTATATTCTTTACATTATTTTGAAGAACCTTGTATAAGTGGAAAAAACGGTTCAGGGACAGTATTCTTTTCAGGCTGTAACTTAAATTGCATATACTGTCAAAATTATAAAATCAGTCAAGAAAGAAAAGGCTACGAAATAACAATAGAAGAATTAGCGAATATATTTTTAAAGCAACAAGAAAATGGAGCAAATAATATAAATCTAGTTACTCCAACAATGTATGCATATCAAATAATAGAAGCACTAAAAATTGCAAAGAAAAAAGGACTTACATTACCAGTGATATATAACACAAACGGTTATGAAAATGTGGAAACAATACAGGCTTTAAATGGATTTATAGATGTTTATTTACCAGACTTAAAATATTACTATAATGAACTTGCAATCAAATATTCAAAAGCACCAAATTACTTTGAAATAGCAACAACAGCAATACTAGAAATGATAAAGCAAGTTGGAAAGCCAGAATTTGACGAAAACGGACTTATAAAAAAGGGAGTAATAATCAGACATCTAGTACTTCCAAACTATATACAAAATTCTAAACATATTTTGAAATGGCTAAAAGAAAATGTAGAAACAAAGGCATATGTAAGTGTAATGGCACAATACTTTCCAACATATAAAGCAAAAGAAGATGAAAAGATAAACAGAAAACTAACAAAAAAAGAATACTCGGAAATAGAAAAATATTTGTACTTGCTAAATATAGAAAATGGATATATGCAAGACTTGGGAAAGCATGAAGAAGAGTATGTACCAGAATTTTAATTTGACACAATCAAAGAAATAGAATATAATGCGTAAATGATACTAAGAAAAGAGGAACAAAAATGGCAGTATATAAATGCAAATATAGAATAGGATTTACAGACATTTATAAAAACAATGAAATAAATAACAGAGCTATAATAAAAATACTAGAAAATGCAGGCGGAATGCACTCAGACTCTATAAAATGTGGTTATAGTGATGTAGAGAGAACGGGCAGGGGCTGGGTAATTCTAGCGTGGAAAATTAAAGTTCTATCAAGACCTAAATACAACACAGAGGTTGAAACGCATACTTGGGTAAGAGATATAAACAAAATATTTACATATAGGGATTACGAAATGTATGATGAAGATGGAAAACTAGCTGTTATAGCAACTTCAAAATGGGCAATGATAGATACAAAACGTGGAAAAATTGCAGAAATAACACCTGAAATAGAAAAGGATTATAATCCAGAAGAAAAATCAGTTTTTGAAGAGAGAAAAATAGATAAATTAACAGAACCGAATACAGTAATCTTGGAAAAAGATTGTTCAGTATTAAGGGGAGATATAGACATGAATGCACATGTTCATAATATAAATTATTTGAATTATGCATACGAAACTTTGCCAGATGAAGTATATGAAAACAATATTTTTAACAACATAGAAATAATGTATAAAAGGCAAATAAAGTTAGGAGATAAAATAGTTTGTTTATACACAAAAGAAGAAAACAAACACATAGTAACAATAAAGTCAGAAGATGAAAAAACTCTTCACGCAATAGTAGAGTTATATTAAACAAAAACGCTTCCATTATTGGAAGCGTCAATTTTATTTATTAACAATCATTGGACCAATATTTGTGACAGTACCAGCACCGATAGTTAACACTATATCGCTAGGCATAACCCTGTCTCTAATATATTTAGCAATGTCCTCAAAATCAGACATATAAATAGCAGGTTTGCCTATTCTATTAAGATTAATTTGATTTACCAAATCTTGAGGAGAAACACCAACAGTGTTTGTTTCTCTTGCTGCATAAATGTCAGTAATTATGATATTGTCGAAACCAACCAATGCGCTAGCAAAGTCATTTAATAAATTCTTAGTCCTGCTATAAGTGTGAGGTTGGAAAACAACCCAAGACCTATTGTACTTTTTCTTCTTCATTGCTTCGTAAACTGCCTTAATCTCAGTTGGATGATGACCATAATCATCATAAATAGAAGCACCATTGCTATTTCCTACAAACTCAAACCTTCTATGAGCACCAGTGTATTTTAAAAGTCCATTCTTTATAGTTTCTTTATCAATTCCGTATTCATGACAAGTAGCAATACAAGCAAGAGCATTGTAAACATTGTGCATTCCTGGAACAGAAAGTTTGATGCTCTTATAAAAAGTGTTATTTCTATATACATCAAAAAGTGGAAATCCATTATTATCAAATGTAATATTTTTAGCAGTAAAATTAGATTTCTCGCTATTAATTCCAAAAGTTACAATCTTTGCATCAGTATTTTTATACAAATCAACCGAGTTAGAATCGTCTGCATTTAATACTAATAAACCATCACTTGGTAACAATTTTACAAACTTAACAAAAGCATTTTTTATATGCTCTAAGTCCTTAAAATAATCCAAATGGTCGTTGTCGACATTTAATATAATCTCTGTCTTTGGATGGAACTTCAAAAAGCTCTCAACATACTCACAAGATTCAAGTATGAAAATATCGCTGTTTCCAACTCTGTTATTACCATTAATTTGCTTCAAAATAGCTCCAACCTGAACACTGGGATCTTTATGTGCCTCTAAGAAACAAACTGAAATCATAGAAGTTGTAGTTGTCTTTCCGTGAGTTCCAGAAACACAAATAGTATTTCTAAAAGCCTTTGTTATAAGACCTAAAAAAGTTGACCTTTCCATTAATTCAATATGTAATCTTTCAGCTTCTTGATATTCAATATCATTCTTTGAAATGGCAGCACTATAAACTACCAAATCAGCTTTTCTCAAATTATCTAAATCGTGTCCAATTGTGACAGGTATATTTTCAGCTATCAGCTTATCAACTAATTCAGAAGGATTAGCATCAGAACCAGTTACATAGATACCCCATTTCTTTAAGATAGTGGCGATACCGCTCATACTTGTTCCACCTATTCCTAGCATATGTATATGTTTGTATTTCTTTAATTCATCAATATGAACCATTAATACGCACCCCTTTGCATAAATTTACTTCGTATATTATATACTTAAAAAACAACTTTTTCAATATAAAAAGCAAATATATTGCACATAATTAAACAAAATAAAAGAAAAAATGTTTTACTTTAATATATTCGAATAAAATAAATATGTGAATCGCGCATAGGTAAAAATTTTTTTATTTTTTTGTAAAAAGAGAAGGAAATTGTAAGAAAATGGAGAATAATAATATATGTACATACACAAGTGTACAAATAAAAAAACATTGGAAGGCGGTGCTCACATGGAAGTCACAGAAGTACGTATCAAAAAAGTTAATTCAGGAAATAAAATGAAAGCTGTTGCACAAGTAACATTTGATCAAGAATTTGTTGTTCATGACATCAAAGTTATAGAAGGAAGAAACGGTCTATTCATAGCTATGCCTAGAAAAGAAAAAAATGGAACCTTTAAAGATATAGTTCATCCAATCAATCAACCAACAAGAGATAAGATTGCAAACGCTATATTAAAAGCTTATGATGAAGCTGAAGATCCAGAACCAGTTTCTGAAACACCAGCCGAATAAAAAGCATAATAAAAGAAAATATTGAGACCTACTTGTAGGTCTCTTATGCATGTACTACCAATATTATTGGTAGTATTTTTGTATGTAGACATTAAAATTCGTAAAAAAGCATATAATCAACAGAAGATACTTGCAAAGCAGAGAAAAGTATGTTAGAATACTAAATGGCAAAGAAAGTGGGGATGGATTTGCAGGATACAAGAAATAAAGACATAAAAGAAAAAAGAATAGGCTATAATAAATACATAGCACATCAAAAAGCTGGATACGAAGTGACAGCAAGTTTAGTTGGTTACATGATAGAACAACTAATAAATAGAAACGAAATAAACAGTGATGTTTCAATTTCAGGTAGATTAAAAAGTTTCAAATCTGCCTCGGAAAATGACCCTAAAAAAGGACTAATCGATTGCTTTGGAATAAGAATTGTAGCTAAAACTCAACAAGACTTAGAGAAAATACAAGAAGCAATAGCGCAGATGTTTGAAGTAGAACTTACAAGACAACATGGAACAGATGGAAAAGAAAGATATGACGCAAAACATCAATTTATAGTATTGAAAAAAGAAAACATATCAATGATAAAAAAAGAACCACACGAAATGCCATTAGTAGAAGTACAATACTGGACGAGAGAATTAGAGAAAATGTGTGTTGGTGGGGAACTTGCATATGCAAAATACAAAAACAAAGACTTGCAAGGGATTTTCGAATTGTACAAGAAGAACCCACAAGCTGTATTTGAACAGTTACCTACATGCTATGAAATAAAAGGAAGAACTGTAAGACAATTAGAACATGAGGAAACATTATTTAAAATGTATCCAGAATTGAAGAAACCAGAAGCAGAGCCAGAAATATAAAAAATAACAGCTATCTAAGAAAAAATTAGATAGCTGTTATTTTGGTCTTTGAAAAAGTTTTCTAATGAATTGAAAATAACGCGATATTTGGCAAAATAAAAAACAAAGGAGTTTGAAAGGAAAAAATACTTTCAAACTCCTTTAGGATTAATAAATACGACCAAATAAATTTTTTAATTAAATATGTTATTCAATTAAAACTAACTATCTCTATATATAGCATAACTGTAAGGAAAAAGTCAATAGCTTAAAACAAAGAATTATAAAACTGTGAAATAGTAGAAAACGAGAAAATCTTAGAATGAAAATGAATTGCACTTCTAAGACTTTTTATTGAATAACATATTTAATAAAAAAATCAAATAGTGGTTGAAAGATAAAACATAGTGTTTTATAATAAAATTACAAAAAACGAGAACAATAAATATGGACAAATGAAACTAAAAATCAAAAAACACAGGAGGAAAAAATCATGTTAAAAAACAAAAAGGGAATAACCCTAATCGCATTAGTAGTAACAATAGTTGTACTTTTAATACTAGCAGGAGTAACAATAAGCTTATTACTAGATGAAAACGGAATCATTGCAAAATCAAAAGACGCAAGAACAGAAACAAGAGTGTCGCAAATAGAAGATGAAGTAGGAATGTGGAAACAACATAACTTCATAAGCAAAGAATCAAATCAAGCACAAGAAAGTGCAGAAACAATGCTAGCAAGTTTAATCTCTAGAAAGCTATTGACAGAAGACGAAATAGATAGAGACCAAGAACTAATCACAATAAAGAAAAAAGATGGAACTATAATAAAAGAAATAAGTTACAGCAGTGTAACAATAAACATCAGCAAAACATCAGTACCAGCAACAGAAAAAGCAAGTGGAGTTGTACTAACAGTAGATTCTGTAGTTGGAATGACAACAATTACAAATAAAGAAGAGGCTACAAGTTTTATAAATTCTATAACAAGCCTAAGTGAGGAAAGAAAAAAAGAAATAATTAAAAAACTAGAGCCTGTACGTATAAATGCGGAGTTTGAAAAAACTAATCTTACAAGTTTTGAAGAAGCTCTGGTATGGCACAAAGAAAAGGGTAACATTACTGAGGCAACAGAAGAGACTTTTTGGAATTATGTGGAAAGTAATGGTGGAATAGATGAATATGTATTAAATGACATCGGGCGTGGATGTTCTGATGAAGCTACAGAAACATTAAATCCTTATATTATAACAAATCCACTTGATGTGACTTCTAACGAATATATAGCCACAGAAAATGGCACATTTGAATTTAAAGTACAAGATATAATAACTGGAAAAACATATACTAAAAAAGTAGAGGTAAGCAATATAGATACAACTGCAACATATGAGGTATATGATGTAACAGAATCAACAATAGGTTTGAGAAATAAAGAAACTAAGCAACCAACTACTTTTTCAAAAATATATAATATATATATGAATGAAATTTTTAATAATGATCATAGAAGAATAGAAACGTCTGACGATGGAACATATAATTATGCAACAGTAGATTATGGGTATATTAGGCTTGCTGAAAAGGGAGAAGTAATATTTCTTGAAAAGGATGGAATTCTATATGCAGCAAAAGTCAAAATTCATATAGATATACATTAAGCTCAAATAAAGAAAAAATTGATGAATCTAATCAACAACAAAAACCATATATAAATTTACTGAACCCAAAATGTTAGACAAATTAACATTTTGGGTTCAGCTTTATGTGTTTTATTTCTTTGATTCAATTATAATAGTAACAGGACCATCATTTAAAAGAGAAACCTTCATATCTGCTCCAAAAACTCCAGTTTCAACAACAGAAATTTGTTTTTTACATTCCTCTACAAAGTACTCGTATAAAGGAATAGCAACATCTGGCTTAGCAGCTTCTATAAAAGAAGGACGATTTCCCTCTCTACAATTACCATATAGAGTAAACTGCGAAATAACTAAAAGCTCTCCATTAACATCTTTTAAAGATAAATTCATCTTATCATTTTCATCAGAAAAAACTCTCAAGTTTACAACTTTTTTTACTAAATAATCCACATCTTGTTTAGTATCTGTGGAAGCAATTCCTAGCAAAACTAAAAAACCTGTATTTATTTTTCCATTAACATTACCATCAATTTCAACGCTTGCATTTTTAACTCTTTGAATAACAACTCTCATAATGTCCTCCTCAAATTTGATAATCACAATTATAGCACAAAGAAAAAGCAAAATCCACTAAAACATAAATTTGACATTTTCAATTCTTTTGGTATAATATGTGAATAGAATATACAAGGAGATGTATCGAAGTGGTCATAACGAGGCTGACTCGAAATCAGTTAGCCAGTGAAAGCTGGCCCGTGGGTTCGAATCCCACCATCTCCGCCAAAACAGACGCACAATCTATATAGTGGAGGAAAGATGAATACAAATATGAAAGATAAAATAAAGATGAGCATAGCCATAGCAGTTTTATCAATAATAATTGGCATAGTATTTATTATAGTTCTACAATATCAAATAGAAGGCGAAAAGAACATGCCATACAAGCTTTCAAAAATTACAGTAATAAGCACAGCAGAAGGAGTGCAAAATCAAGAAAACACAGAAGAAACCGCAAAATGGAACTTAAAAATAAACCAAAACAATGACATATATTTTTTTATAGATGAAAATGGAGAATATGCAAAAAATAAAATAATAGATTCTGTAACAATAAAAAATATACAAGTAACCAAAAGTCCTGCCAAAGGAACAGTAAAAGCAATAATGCCAAGCAGTACAGAAGGCAGAACATTTACGGAAGACGAATCATATATAATAGAAGACAAATTAGAATATGTAGGTGGTAAGGCAAGCAATTTAAAAACATTAGAAATAGGGAACAAAGGTGGCTCTGCTGCGATAAGAATTTCAAATACAGATATTGCAAAACTAGTGTCAGACACTGATGAAGAGATAGTTCATGATGGAAAGCTAATAACAAAAACAGGTGCAACACTAGAAGAAATAAAATTTAGAGTGTCATTTGATTTAGTAATAAAAATAGACAAAATAAATTATAAAGCCAAAATTGACCTAGACTTGCCATATGGAGACATCTGCGAAGATGGAAAAGCAAGTTACGAAATAACAGATATGAAAGATATTGTGTTTAAACGAGAAAATAATAACATATTCAAGCAAATATCTTGATAAAATAATAAAAATAGTATATAATGCAAAAGGTATGAGATATATCTAACTTTTGTATGGAAAGTATCTCGATAGAGAACTGCGAATCTTGTCAGGTCCGGAAGGAAGCAGCAATAAACAGAACTCCTCTATGTGGGATGCTCTCCATAGAGAAGTTAGAGGCTCATACTTTTTTAAAATATAAATAGTGGGGTGAAAAAGTTGGAATATACGGCTTTATATAGAAAATTTAGACCACTAACTTTTGATGAAATAGTTGGGCAAGAACATATTGTCAGAACATTAAAAAACGAGATTATTAATGGAAGAATTGGGCACGCGTATTTATTTAATGGAGGTAGAGGAACAGGAAAAACATCTGCTGCTAAAATTTTAGCAAGAGCAGTAAACTGTTTAAATCCTAAAGATGGAGAGCCTTGCAACGAATGTGAAATATGCAAAGCGGCATTAGATGGTTCATTAACAGATATAGTAGAGATGGATGCTGCATCAAACAATAGCGTAGAAGATGTTAGAGCTATAAGGGATGAAGTAAACTTTTTACCAACAGTAGCAAAATATAGAGTATATATCATAGATGAGGTACATATGCTTTCTACAGGAGCTTTTAATGCTTTGCTAAAAACATTGGAAGAGCCACCTGCACACGTTAAATTCATACTAGCAACAACAGAACCACAAAAGCTACCTGCAACAATACTTTCGAGATGTCAAAGATTTGACTTCAAAAAAATATCAAATGCAGACATAGAAAAAAGATTAAACTTCGTTTGCAAGGAAAGCAAAATAGATATTACAGACGAAGCAAAACAATTAATAGCTGTGCTTGCAGAAGGTGCAATGAGAGATGCTTTAAGTATTTTGGAAAGATGCTTGCAAGAAGAAGGAACAATTACAGATAGCGTAGTTAAAGAATTAGTAGGAATTCCAAAGACAGAGAGTGTAAATAAAATAGTAAAAAGTATATTAGAAAAAGATACTCAGACAGCACTTCAATCAATAGATGAAATAATAGCAGAAGGAAAAGATATAACAAACTTCCTATGGGAAATAATAAAATATGTAAAAGATATTTTGGTATATAAAGTAAATAACAAGCTAGAAATATACAATGAAGATGAAAAAGCAAAAATCAAAGAATTAGCAGATAGCACAGAAAAAGACAGATTAGTATCAATTATCTTTGAATTATCAAACTTAGAAAATGATATAAAATGGTCATCACAGAAGCTAATAATGTTTCAAGTTGCAATAATAAAACTTTGTAACGAAACATCTACCACACAAGCTACAAGTGGAACACCAACAATAAATTCTAAAGAAATAGAAGATCTACAATATAAAATGAATAGGCTGGAAAAAGAATTGACATTAATGAAAAATACAAAAACGGTTGTCAACAATTCTGTACAAAATGTGGAAAACAAGACTGCAAATCAGCCAAAATTAGAATTTAAACCCGAAATAAAGAAGATAGATACAGTTAAGCTAGGTGAACCAGTGGAAAATTGGCCAAAGATAGTAGATCAAATTAAACAAGCAGGAAAAATTTCGCTTTATACAAATTTATTAAACTCAACAGCCAACAAAATAAATGATATGACTGTTGGAATCAAATTTGAAAGAGGAATAACACCTTTTGGAAAGACAATACTAGAGCGTCCAGAAAATATGAACGAAATAGTAAGGCAAGTATCAATAGAAATGGCGCAACCAATGAGGGTTGTACTATTAGACAATAATGACACAATTGCATCATCATCAGATAAATTTAGTAATATTGCTAAAGACATTGATGCACCAATAAATATAATAGAATAACAAGGAGGAATTTTAAATGTCAAAAAGAGGAGGATTCCCAGGAATGGGTGGGGGATTTGGAGGAATGAATCTAAATCAATTAATGAAAGAAGCTAAAAAAATGCAATCAGATATGGAAAAATCACAAGAAGAATTAGCAGAGAAAGAATTTGAAGCTTCAGCAGGTGGAGAGGCTGTAAAGGTAAAAGTTTCAGGAAGAAAAGAAATAAAAGAATTAAAAATAAAACCAGAAGTACTTGATCCAGAGGATGTAGAAATGTTAGAAGATTTAATTACAACTTGCGTAAACAACGCATTAAAACAAGTAGATGATGCCCAAGCAGCATCACTTGGAAAATACAACATACCAGGATTAATGTAGTAGGAGCAATATATGTCATATTATTCACCATCAATAGAAAAATTAATAGAAAGCTTTGAAAAGTTGCCAAGTATAGGCAATAAAACAGCTGCTAGACTAGCATTCTACATATTAAATGCAAGTGAAGAGGAAACAAACGAATTTATTTCAAACATACAAAATGCAAAGAAAAACTTAAAATATTGTTCAAAATGTTACAACATTTCAGACAGTGAAATATGTCCAATATGCAGTAATAAAGCAAGAGACGAATCTGTTATATGTGTTGTAGAAGATGTTAGAGATGTTGTAGCAATGGAAAAAACTCACGAATTTAAAGGAGTGTATCATGTTCTACACGGTTCAATTTCTCCAATGAATGGAATTGGACCGGATGATATTAAAATTAAAGAACTACTAGCAAGACTAATGGACGGAAAAGTTAAAGAAGTAATACTTGCAACAAACCCACGAGTAGAGGGTGAAGCAACGGCAATGTATATTTCAAAATTAGTAAAACCGCTAGGAGTAAAAGTAACAAGAATAGCACACGGAATTCCAGTTGGAGGCGACTTAGAGTACACAGATGAAGTAACTCTAAGCAGAGCTCTAGAAGGAAGAGTACAATTATAATAGCTGATGTAAATTATCTTACATCAGCTATTTTGGTATCTTTAAGAATAATGTCGCAAATATCTTTTGTGGAATGCTTTTTCGCCAAAAGCTTGGTGTTAAGCTTCATTTGACGAAGCTTTGACTTATCTGACAACAACTCGGCAATAATACTTTCAAAATCGCTATCCTTTTTAAGCCAAATTGCTACACCAGAACTTTCCAAAAACTCAGCATTTTCTTCTTCTTGACCAGGAATAGGATTAATTAAAACCATTGGTAAAGCTGAAGACAAGCTTTCTGTGGAAGTCAGCCCACCAGGTTTTGTGACAACCAAATCTGAAATACTCATAAGCTCTGGAACCTGATTCGTATAAGAAAGAACGGTTACGAAATCTTCTGCATGTTCCTGCTCTACTAAAGAATTAAATTCTTCTCTCATTTTTTCGTTTTTTCCGGAAATGGCTACAATTTGATAATTCCCAATATTATGAATAAATGCAGATAAAATCTTTATTGTTACGTCGCGTCCTAATCCAAAAGCTCCACCACCAAAGAACAAAATGACTTTTTTATCTGGGTCGAGCCCAAAAGAATGCTTAATTTCTTCTTTGTTATAATGTAATAAAAATCTATAAGACAAAGGAATTCCAGTAGCAAAAACTTTGTCAGCACTAATTCCTGTATTAATTAATTCTTGTCTTAGTTTTTCGTGAGAAACAAAGAAATAATCTACATAGTCAGCTCCAACCAACCATTGCTCATGAGGGGCAAAATCTGTCAAAATTGTTGCAAGTTTGCAATCAATCAAAGCCTTTCTTTTAAGATAACTTACCATTTGACTAGCAAAAGGATGAGTAGAAATTATAATATCTGGTTGATATTCTTTAAGTAATTTCAACAACTTTTTTGCCATTAAATTGTTCGAGGTTGAGCTAATTCTAGCAAGAGGACCTTTACTTGAGTGATTATAAAGATCTCCCCAAACCCATGGAAAACGTTTAGCCATCTCTTTATAAGCCGTTGTAGAAATAGCATTTATTGGTTTATTAACATATAACATACAATCAACTAATTTAGTTTCGCAATCGTGAAAATTTTCGTCAATACATTGTTTTATTGAATTTGCGGCAGATAAATGACCACCACCAAAAGATGCATAAAATAACAAAATTTTTTTCATTTAAAAATTCGTTCCTTTCTAAAAATGTATTAAAAAGATTTTATCATAATATGAAAAAAAATAAAAGCAAAATGAATAAATTTAGAAAACTTACCAATAATATAAAAAACATGCATTTCGAAAGGAGAACAAAATGAAAAAGATAGCCAAAACGATTCTTTTGATATTTGCAATTTTAGGGATAATTTTAATAGGAAAATTAATTTCTGAAAATCTATTTGCAGAAAAATCAGTGGCAGCAAGCGACTCTGGAACAACGTCAGATGTACAATTACTAGCAAGAGCGATAAACGGAGAAGCAAGAGGAGAACCATATGAGGGACAAGTAGCAGTTGGAGCGGTAATATTAAACAGAGTAAAAGCTCCTAACTTCCCGAATACAATATCAGGAGTAATATATCAGCCAGGAGCATTTACAGCAGTATCTGATGGACAGATAAATGTAGCACTAGAAGATGAGTCGACAGTGGTAAAAGCAGCGCGAGATGCACTAAACGGTTGGGACCCCACAGGAGGAGCGATATATTACTTTAATCCGGACACAGCAACAAACAAGTGGATTTGGTCAAGACCACACATCAAAACAATAGGGAAACACAGATTTTGTAAATAATGGAGGGATTTATTTTGAAAGACAATAAAAAATCAATAATAATAATTGCAATAATATTAGCAGTTGCAATTATAGGGGCAATAGGGTACTATGCATACCAACAAAATCGTAAATACATGATAGCGGCAGAAAATAATTATAACATGTCATTTTTTGAGCTAGTTGATTATGTGCAAAATGTTGAAACATACTTAGCAAAAGCACTAATATCAACAACTCCGGAGCATGGAGCAGAGACACTAACAAACGTATGGAGAGAAGCGGGAATTGCACAAACTTATCTGTCACAATTACCAATAAGCAGTAACGAACTCGAAAAAACATCAAAATTTTTAAACCAAGTAAGCGATTACAGCTACGCGTTGTCTAGAAAAAATATAAAGGGAGAGAACCTAACACAAGAAGATTTTGACAACATAAAGGAATTACACACATATAGTGTAGAATTAGAAAATTCATTAAATCAGCTATCAGCAGACTTGAATGAGGGAAGAATAAAATGGGGAGAACTAACTAGAAAAGGTAACAATGTATTTGCAACACAAGTTACAAACATCTCACAAGACAGCTTTTCAAGCCTTGAAGAAAATTTCCACGAGTATTCGGGACTTATATATGATGGAGCATTTTCGGAACACATGACATCAGTAGAAAAGAAAGGACTAACAGGGGATGATATTGACGAAGAAAAGGCTAAGAATATAGTAAAAGAATTTTACGGAGAAGACAAGATAGAAAACATTAACTCAAATGGATATTCGGAGAATGCAGAAATACCATCATTTGACTTCTCGGTGAAAATGAAAGAGTCAGACATCACGGCAACAATATCAATAGCAAAAAAGGGTGGACATGTAATATTCGCAAACTATAACAAAACTGTAAATGCAGAGACGATATCACAAGAAAAAGCAGACGAAATAGGAAAACAATTCTTAGATGCGCATGGCTACAAAGATATGAAAGAAACTTATTATCTAAAACAAAATGGAGTTGTTACAATTAACTACGCATATTCTCAAACAGCTCAAAATGGCGAAAAAGTAGTAATATATCCAGACTTAATAAAATTAAAAGTAGCGTTAGATGATGGAAGCGTGCTTGGAATAGAAACAACAGGATATCTAAACTCTCATCATACAAGAGACATAGCAACAAACTTAATTACAAAAGAAGAAGCAAAAAAAGTCTTAAACAAACAATTAGAAATACAAAGTGAAAATTTGGCAATAATTCCAACAAAATGGAAAACAGAAATATTATGTTGGGAATTCAAAGGAAAAGTAGAAGATAATGAATTCTTAGTTTATATAAATGCTCAAACAGGAAAAGAAGAAGACATTTTAGTAATTGTAAATACTCCAGATGGAACATTAACACATTAATGCAATAAACTTCTAGAATTAAAAAATAAAAAAAGCAAAAAATAATAACAATTAAATTTATAGGAGGACAGAAAAATGACAAAAAGAAAATTAATGTCTGAAAATTTAAAAGAAGAAATTGCAAAAGAATTGGGAGTATATGAACAAGTAAAACAAGACGGAAGCTGGGGAAATGTATCATCAAAAACTTGTGGTAATATGGTATCAAAAGCAATAGAAATGGCAAACAGAACAACAAACAAATAACAAAGAGAGGGTAAACCTCTCTTAATTTTATCCCTAATTTTATTGCAAAATTTTTACAGTAGGAATATAATAATAAAAAAGTTGGAGGGCAGATTATGAACACAAAAATAACTGTAAAAGATATAATAGACATTACAAAGGGAAAGTTGATATGTGGAGATGAAAATGAAATATGCGAAAACTTCTCTAGAAATACTAAAGAAATAAATCAGGACGACATATTTGTGGGATTTAAAGGCGACAAATTTGACGGTGGCAAATTCTATGAAGACGCGCTAAAAGCAGGAGCAAAAGGTTGTATAATCAACAAAATAGAAGGACTAGAAATAAAACGCATGCCAGGAAAATTCATAATACAAGTAGAAGACACAGTAAAAGCAATAGGCCAAATCGCAAAATTTAAAAGAGAAAAATATCATATACCAGTAATAGCAATAACTGGAAGTGTTGGAAAAACAAGCACAAAAGACATCATATATAGTGTGGTATCGCAAAAATACCATACACTCAAAACACAAGGAAATCTAAACAACCATATAGGTATGCCATTTACATTGCTAAGGTTAAAAGACCATGAAGCGCTAGTTGTAGAAATGGGAATGAACCATTTTGGAGAACTAAGTTATTTAACAAACATTGCACAGCCAACAGTTGCAGTAATCACAAATGTAGGAACTGCGCATATAGGAAATCTGGGCTCAAGAGAAAATATATTAAAAGCAAAACTAGAAATACTAGAAGGGCTTCAAAAAGACGGAACAGTCATCATAAACAATGACAATGACTTACTACATAAATGGCAATCGGAAAACGACCATTATAAAGTAATCACATATGGAATAGAAAATTCAAGTAATTACATGGCAACAGACATAGAATATACAGAAGCGGGAAGCAAATACAAAGTAAATCATAATGAAGAAATCGAAGTGCCTGTAAAAGGAGAAGCCTTTGTTTACAATAGTCTATCAGCCGTTTGCGTTGGAAAGCTTTTAGGAGTATCAGAACAAGACATAGCAAAAGGAATAAAAGAATTTGAGCTATCAGCAATGAGACTAGATATACAAAAATCAGAATATGGTTATACAGTAATAAACGATTGCTACAATGCAAACTATGATTCTATGAAAGCAGCATTAGATTGCTTAAGCAAAATGCAAGGTGGAAGAAAAATAGCAGTATTAGGAGACATGGGAGAGCTAGGAGAATATGCAACAGAATTACATCAAAAAGTTGGAAAAGTGGCAGCAGAAGACAATGTGGACATATTGATAACTGTCGGAACAGAAGCAAAACAAATAGCAGAAGCGGCAAAAGCAAACGGATTAGAAAAAATTTATTCATTTGATGAATTAAAAGACGCTATTGACAAAATAAAGAAAATACTTGCAGTTAATGACATAGTTCTTGTAAAAGCCTCTCATTACATGAACTTCGAAGAAATAGTAAAAGCTTTATAGAAAGGAAATAATAATTTGGAACTAATAGACACAATAAAAAAAGACTTAAAAGAAACTCTATCTGAGAGAAGATACATCCACTCGATTGGAGTAATGGAAATGTGTGCTAAACTTGCACAAATATATGAAGTAGATGTGCAAAAAGCACAAATAGCAGGACTTCTTCACGACATTGCAAAAGAAATGCCAAAAGAAGAAATGTTTAAATATGTAGAAGAAAACAATATAGAAATAACAGAAATAGAAAAAATAAGCTATCAAATACTACATGGTAAAATAGGAGCAGACATTGCTAAAAAGAAATATGGACTAGATGAGCAAATACAAAATGCAATAAAATACCATACAACAACAAGCCCGGAAATGGACACATTAGCGAAAATAGTATATGTATCAGACAAAATAGAAATGAACAGAAAGTCAGAGGGCTATGACTTGGAATATGAAAGAGAGCTTGCACAGAAAGACCTAGACAAAACAGTACTATATATAATAGATGCAAGCATCAAATCGCTAGTAGAAAAAGGTAAATTAATAGAAAAAGAAGTTGACACAAGAAACTACTTAATACTCAAGAATCTAAATAGATAAAAACGGGGCTAGATTTTTCACAAAAATCTAGCTTTTGTATTCCAATACAAAAAAGAATGTGATATAATACAAACACCATGATATTGGAGGATGTCAAATGATTTTCAAGGACTATTACAAAATACTAGGACTAGAATCGCCAAAAGCAACAATAGACGATATAAAAACAGCTTACAGAGAACAAGCAAAAAAATACCATCCAGATGTAAACGTAGGCAATAAAAATGCGGAAGAGCGATTCAAAGATATAAATGAAGCGTACAAAACATTAACAAATCAATCTACAAAAAGAAAATACGATAGAATGTGGAATGCCCATATAGGAAGACGCAAAAACAAAGCAAAGCAAAACAAGGAACAAAAAACTACACGCCAAGAACTACTAAGCGTGCTATTTGGACTAAACACTAAAAAAGAAGAAAAAGATTCGGAAAATAGTAAAAGAAAACAAAAAACTCCTCAACAAGGAGAAAACGTAGAAACAGAAATTCAAATCTCTGTAATAGAAGGATTCTTTGGACTAACAAAATCTATTTCCTTAAGAACAGTAGAAGGAAAAATGAAAACCTTCAAAGTAACAATACCGGCAGGAATTAGAAACGGCGAGAAAATCAAACTTATGGGGCAAGGAAGACCAGGAAAAAATGGAGGAAAAAACGGAGATTTATTAATAAAGATAAATATGTCGGAAGATAAGGAGTATAAACTTGTTGGCTCAGACATATATACTACTGTAAACATATGCCCATGGGAAGCTGTGTTGGGAACAAAAATAAATGTAAATGCAATCGATGAAACAATAGGAGTATTTATACCACAAGGAATTCAAACAGACGAAGAAATTCAAATACCTGACAAAGGGTATAGGGATTCAAAAGGCGGTAGAGGAAAGTTCATAATTAGGGTTAGAATCATGATATCAAAAAATATTTCTGAAAAAGAAAAAGAACTGTACAAAGAAATAAAGAAAATATCAAAGTTTAACCCTAGAGACATATAAACAAGGTAACATAAATGTTGACATATTCTTATAAATGGTGTATAATATAAGAGTATGCGAAAGAAAAAATATGGAAAAGAAAACCATATTAGAAAGAGGTGCAAAATGGACCAAATATACGGTAAACATTTTAGTATAATGGACCCACAAAACGTAAGTACAGTAATCTATCAAATCAATAGAAATGATACTGATCCAAGATTTACGTTAGAACGCTTAAAAAGCAGAGAAGAAATAGTTGGCGAGAATAGGAAAAAAACATTCTTTGTTGATAAAACACAAGAAAATGGCAATCAATTAATAATCTTGTCTTTTGGAAAGGACAAGGTTGTGGTAAATAGTGGTGTGTTGAGCCAGGACGAAGTTAAAATTTCAAGAAAACCAACTCCAGCAAAATACAATACATTATATTCAGAAAAAGAAACAGAATATAAAGACATTAATTACACACCAAATCTACAAAGACCAATAACGATAATTGATCCAGAAACAACAGAAGAAATAAAACCAATATTATATTTTGATAAAGAAACAAATGAAGTAAAAGGAAAATGTAAGTTAAAACCATATAAATCTTATTTCGCGTTTGAAATAAGACAAGATAATAATTAAGGGGGATAGGTAAATGAGTAATGAGGTCAAGGAACCGACAAATGGGGGTTCATTCAATTACACAAGCGACTTAAAAGTTAATGAGGAAAATAAAATTATTGGTGGAGAAGTAGCTTATACAATAAATGTTGCTAATAACCCACTAGCACAAGAAAATGAAATAGTTGGAGAAAACCCAGTACTATTAAAATTAGTACAAGAAAGAGAACAAGACGAAAGATAATACACAAGAAAAGGTGATTATATATGGGAAATAAATTAGCGAGAGCATTTAGAGAAAATAAAAAGTTTGTAATACTATTTCTAGTACTTTGGATAGTTCTAGAAATAGTATTAATTGCGCCTATAGCAGTGACAGTAGCTGAAAGCAAAAACATGGACCAATTCATAGCAAACATAATAAACGAAATATCTAGCTTGAAATCAATAACAAAAGTACTACAAACAAACATAATATCAACTTTTGGAAAAGCAACACTATGGTTCACGATCATATTTACACTATGTTTCTTAATAGGAGTATTTAGATCAAAATCAAAAAATAAATTTAAAGATGTAGAAAGCGGTTCAAGTGATTGGAGCCAAGGTGGAGAACAATACAAAATATTAAGTAGAAACAAAGGTATTATATTAGCTGAAAATAATTACTTACCATTAGACAAAATGGGTAACGTAAACGTACTAGTAGTCGGAGGTTCAGGTTCTGGTAAATCGGCTTGCTATTCAAAACCAAATGCATATCAAATGCTAGGTTCATACGTATTTACAGATCCAAAAGGCGAATTATATGATGACACAGCAGGATATTTAAAAGAGCATGGATACGACATAAAAGTACTAAACTTAGTAAATCCAGCTAACAGTGACGGGTATAACCCATTAATGCATATAACAAGTGAAGTAGACGTAGACGTTATTGCACACACAATAGTAAAAGGACAAGAAGCAGAAGGAAAAAGTTCAGACCCATTCTGGGACGACAACGCTGAGATGTTACTAAAGGCATTAATATACTACTTAATAGCAACAAGACCAGAAGAAGAAAGAAACTTAGCATCTTGTGCAGAACTTGTAAGAGCGGCAAACAACAATAATGGAACCAGTTTATTATCAGAACTAATGAGCGAATTACCATTTGACCATCCAGCAAGAACAAACTTTAAATCTATCGAAATAGCATCAGAAAAAACATACAGCTCAATACTAAGTACATTGCAATCTAAGCTAGGAAAATTTGATTCTAAAGAGATAGCAGAAGTAACGTCAACAAACACGATAAACTTTGAAGATATAGCAAATCATAAGACAGCATTATATGTAATATCATCAGATACACACACGGCATATAACTTCTTATTAACAATATTCTTTGCACAAATGATACAACAACTATACAACTATGCAGACGAAAACGGCGGAAAGCTAAAAACACGTACATACTTCATACTAGACGAGTTTGCAAATATTGGACAAATACCAGACTTCGATAAAAAAATATCGACAAGTAGAAGTAGAGGAATATCATTTAGTGTAATATTACAAAACCTAGACCAGTTAGAAGCAGTATATGAGAAATCATATGAAACAATCATGGGTAACTGTGATACTCATGTATTCTTAGGAAGTAACTCATTTAAAACAGTAGAATATTTCTCTAAACAATTAGGGGAAACAACAATAGTAAGAGACACGAAATCAACAAACAGAGATAAGAATTACTATAAACAAGGCTACAGTACATCTGACCAAGTAATGGGAAGAGCTTTAATGACTCCAGACGAGTTAAGAAGAATGGATAATGACTTATGTATAATCTTTGAAAAAGGATTGAAACCAATAAAGGCAAAGAAATTCTATTATTTTAGAAAACCTATGATAAAAGAATTCCAAAAATATGCAATAAGCCATAACAACTTTGACTCAGGAGTAAGAGGAGAATGGAGAAAATTCAATCCAATGAACCCTTATGTAGAAAACAAGGGACAAACACAAAATCAAGATTTAAAAATAGAATCATTGGACGACTTATTTGAAGAAGAACCAAAATCTGATTCAAAACCAGCGCCAGTAGCTGAATCAAAAGAACCAATGGCAAGCGCAACGCCAAAACAAGTTGAAGAAATACCAACACTTCCAATGGAAGAAGAAACACCACAACAAGAAGAATTATTTTCAATAGACTTACAAAAAGAACTGGAAGCAAAATTTGATGAACTGTTTGGCCCAGTCGATAATAACAATAATAATTAAAATCAAACCAGCATTTAAATGCTGGTTTTTGTAATATAAGTAATCTATAATCATTTTTATATATTAGTACTTATGGTATCTAAAAATTCCTCTAAAACCTTAATAATTTCTTTAAATTCTATATTTTGTGCATATTTAGTCTTCTTTTTATATGTACTCCAGTATTTATTTATTCTTTTGCTAATTCTTTTGATTTTTCAAATAGTTCATTATAATGAATCATTAAATCAAAACCTCCATTATATGCTTAAATTTCTCATGTACATTAAATATTTTCGAATATTCTTCTAATGTACTTAAATTCTTATTTTTCTGTTTAAAATAATTGTTTATTATCTTATTATATAATTCAAAATCAACTGAATCTGGATTTTTTAATATATCACAAATACAACGTTCAGCATTATAGATTTTAATAGGATTACTATATGGACTTTATATTTCAATAATTCCTATATTAAATTTATCTTTTGCAACGTAGTGAATTTCTAAATCTTCACTTATATTATTATGATTTAAAGTAGTTATATCAATTTTATAAGGAGCTCTATCACTTAAATTTAGTAAGTAACATGCCGTGTTGTACGAAAATATGATATTAGAAAACTTCTTTTGTAGTATAAAAAATTCATCTTCTATTAAGTTATTATCTATATATAATCCCCTAGATACTTTTCTAATTATTTTTTTATCAATATAGTTTTGAATAGAAGGTCTAGAAATACCTAATTTTTCAAAATCTCTTGTTCTTATATAACCATAATTTTCATTTAAAAATTGTTTTAAAATATTTTCACTCATATATAGACCTCTTTCTTTACAATTACTCGTTAATATTATCATTTTTACGAATAATTGTAAATATATTTACTAAATATTATATTATTTTTTCGAATATTTTAAAAATTATGCAAAAAAGTAACTTTTTATATTATTTGATTACTCATAAAATAATTCTAAAAAGCTATCCTCATAATTTTTATCTGTCTTATTGAAACTTATTTTTATTTCTTAACAATGCTTCCATTTCTTCAGCAACAAATCTCCTATGTTGCAGATCTAGAAAATACAATTATTTACATATTGAAGAGTTATGTGTAAAGAACGCCGGCTTAGGAGAGAAATACTGTAGAATACAAAACAAATGTTCTAAAAACTATTGACTTGAAGTAGAAACTATGATATAAATTTATAAGAAAAGAGAGTGATAAAATGAAATTTATACATATGGCAGACATGCACTTTGATGCACCATTTGTAACATTAGCTGGAAAAGGAAATCTAGCTACAGAGAGAAGATTAGAACAAAGAAATGTAATGAAACAAATAGTGGAATATATTAAACAAAATAATATTCCATATTTATTTATTGCGGGAGATTTATATGAGCAAGACTACATAAAAAAAGCAACAATAGAATATATAAATAATTTGTTTAAAGAAATACCAAATACAAAAATATTTATAACACCAGGAAATCATGATCCAAACATAAAGAACTCATTTTACCAACAATTTAAATGGAATGAAAATGTACATATATTTACAAATAAAATTGAAAGAGTAGAATGTGATGGAGTGGATATTTATGGTTATGGTTTTAACGATTTTCAGATGGAAAGACCTAAACAAGATATCGAGATAAAAGATAAAAATAAAATAAATATTTTTATAACACATAGTAGTTTAGATGGAGAAAAAGAATATATAAAATATAATCCGTTCGCTACTAGTGAACTAAAAAAATTGGATTTCGATTATGTTGCACTAGGACACATTCATAAAAAAAGCTATAATGACTACAAAAATCAGAACATAGTATACCCTGGATCAACAGTGTCTTTAGGATTTGATGAACTTGGAGAAAGAGGAATAATAGAGGGAGAAATATCAGAACAAAAAGAATTAAAGCTAAAGTTTATTCCTGTAAAAGAAAAAACATTTGAAGAAAAAGAAATAGATATAAGTTTATTAAATTCAGAAGAAGATCTAATAGAAAAAATAAGAGAAGAAAATTTAGAAGAAAATAAATTTTATAAAATAATACTTACAGGCAAAAGAAACTTTGACTTTGACGAATCAAAAATATTAGACATATTAAATATACAAAATATAATCAAAATAAAAAATCAAACACAAATAAAATATGACATAGAAGAAACAGCAAAACAAGTGAGTCTAAAAGGACTATTTGCAAAACAAATACTAGACCAAACTAACCAAGCAAATGAAGAAGAAAAACAAAAACTGTTGGAAGCATTTGAAATAGGTATGGATATATTAAATAAGAGGTGAATCTATTGAGAATAGATAATTTAAAAATAAATGCATATGGTAACATAAAGAACAAAGACATTAGCTTAAATAAAGGAATAAATATTATACATGGAGCAAATGAAAGTGGAAAATCAACGTTATTAAGCTACATTGTTAATAGTTTTTATGGAATATCAAAAACAAAAGATGGAAGAGAAATGTCGGACTACGAAAAATACAAACCTTGGGAAGGTAGTGAATTCTCTGGAAGAATAAAATACACATTAAATGATAATTCACAGTATGAAATATTTAGAGATTTTACTAAAAAGAATCCTAAAATATATAATGAAAGACTAGAAGATATTACAGATAATTTTGAAATCGATAAAAAAGATGGAAGCAAATTTTTCGTAGAGCAGACAGGAGTTGATAAACAAACATATTTATCAACAGTTGTTTCTATGCAACAAGAAGTAAGATTAGAAGAAAAAGAGCAAAATCTTCTTATACAAAAAATAGCTAACCTAGCAGGAACAGGAGAGGACAATGTATCATACAAAAAAGCTCTAGGAAAGCTACAAGACAAAATAAGGGATGAAATAGGAACAAATAAAACAACTCAAAAACCAATAAATATAATAGATAAAGAAATAGAAGAAATAAACAGAAAAATAGAAGAAATTAGACCATACAAAGACAAAAAGTATGGAATAGATGCTGAAAAAGAAGAACTAAAAGAGCAGATAAAAGAACTAGAAATAGAAAGAAAGATTCTACAAGAATTAAGAGAAAGTGAACTAGCAGAGAACGAAAACAAAAAAGAAATACAAATAAAAGAAAACAATATAAAAGAAAATGAGTCAAAAGTACTAACACTAAAAAATAAAATGAAAGAACTAGGAGATATCGAAAAAAGTATTGGTGAAAATGTTGGTAAGTTACAAAAGGAGATAGAGAGTAAGAAACAAAACCAAGAAGAAAACATAGAAATAAAAAATACTTCTAAAAAATCAATATATTTAGTAATAGCAGTTGCTTTAGTAATAGTAGCAGTGGCGCTTGCTGTAATAGTAAAAAATTACGTATTAGCAGGGATCCCATTAGTATTGTTTATAATAGATATAATAATATTAGCAATTACTCAAAACAAAAAGAAAAAAGAGATTCAAGAACAAAAAAATAAACAAGAGGAAAACAGAATTAAAATAGCACAGGAGATAGAAAATTTAACAAAAGAACTACAAGATAAAGAAGAAGAAAAAAGAGACTTTGACAGTCAAATATCAATGATAAAAGGACAATTATTATTGCTTGAAAACAACAATGAACAAATATCAGCACAAGTAAATAAAATAAAAACAGATTTATTAAATACTCAAAATCAAGACAGAAATCAGATAATAACAAAATATCAAACTGAGCTACCAATAGAAAAAATAAATAGTATTATAGAAAGCAATAATTTGAGCTCATTAGAAGAGCAACTAAATACAAATAAAATAAAGTTAACAGGCTTAGAGATAGAAGAAAACACAATATTACCACAGTTAGACAACTTAGTAAACTTAGAAGAAAAATTAGAATCGGATATGCAAAATAAGACAGAACTATTACAAAAAGAAGAGATAATAAACCTAGCAATAGAAAATCTAAATAAAGCATATGAAGAAATGAAGACAACAATAACCCCTAAATTTACAAACAACCTTTCAGAGGGAATAAAAGAGATAACAAACAATAAATACGAAAAAGTTGCAATAAATGATGAGAATGGTATGATAATTGAAAATGCAAGAGGTGAATACATAGAAGCAAATAAGCTAAGTACAGGAACAATTGACCAGTTATATTTAGCTCTAAGACTATCTATGATAAAAGATTTATCAAAAGAGACTCTTCCAATAATACTAGACGAAACATTTGCATACTTTGACAATGCAAGATTAGAAAAGATAATTCAATATTTAAATGAAAAAGCAAAAGAACATCAAACAATAATATTTACTTGTACAAACAGAGAAAAAGAAATACTAGACAACTTAAAAATAGAATACAATTACATAGAATTATAAGAAAGGACATGAAATGAAAATAAATGTAGTAATGGTCGAGCCAGAAATACCACAAAATACAGGAAATATAGCAAGAACTTGTGCTGCAATAGGAGCAAAGCTTCATTTAGTATATCCATTAGGATTTGAAATAAATGATAAGCATCTAAAAAGAGCAGGACTAGATTATTGGGATAAACTAGAAATAGAAGAACACGACTCATTAAAGAGTTTTTTAGAAAAATACAAACCAGAAGAACACAGCATGTTCTTTGCTTCAACAAAATCTAAAAGATGCTACTCAGATGTGGATTACAGTAAAATGGAAGAAGTATTTGTATTATTTGGAAAAGAAACAAAAGGATTACCAGAAGACTTACTTCAAAAATATATGAACAAAGATATAAGAATACCAATGAGAGAAACACTACGTTCTTTGAATTTATCAAATTCAGTAGCAATAATCGTATATGAAATACTAAGACAAGTAAACTTTAACGGCTTACAAGAAATTAGCCAGTACTTTGACTAAGAGGAGAAAATAAATGGAAAAAAGAGATTTATATGACATAAACAGAAGATTAACCGGGAAAACAATATACAAAGGAGAAGAAATACCAGAGGGGTCATACATCACGGTAGTTTTAGTATACATACAAAACTCTGAAGGAAAATTTCTATTCCAAAAGCGTAGCAAAAGAAAAAACGGTTTATGGGCATCAACAGGAGGACATCCAAAATCAGGAGAGGATAGCTTACAAGGAATTATAACAGAAACAAAAGAAGAAATAGGAATAGATCTAGATCCGAAGAAAGTAATAAAATACTATAGTGGAAGAGAAGACAAAGAAAGAGTATTTTGGGACGATTATTATGTAAAAATGGACATACCAACCATAGAAAAATTAGAACTCCAAGAATCTGAAGTTGAACAAGTAAAATGGTTTACAGCAGAAGAGGCAGAACAATTAAATCAAGAGGGAAATTTTTTCAAGAACCATTATGAAGAATTTATAATATTACAAAATTGGTTAAAAAACAATCAAGACCAAAAGTAGTTGATAAAAACCAAAAAATATGTTAAAATAAAAGAGTAGTATTTCAATTCGTCCATTCGCGATATACTATAAAAATTTAAAATAAAGAGAGTTTAAGAATCTTTCTTTATGAATGGCAAAAAATTTAACCATAGCAAAATTATGGTTGTTTTTGCTTGTTCATAGAAGGGAGGTTCTTTTTGATTTACAACCAAATAAAAATAAAGGAGAAAATAGAATGCAGGAAAATGAATTAAAATATTATGAAAAAACAAAAAACTGGGATTTCAGCTATATAAAACGTAAAACAGAAAAATTAACAAATTGGGATTTTTATGAAAAAATCAAAGAAAACACAACAATAAAATCATTATGTTTAGATATAGGAACAGGAGGAGGAGAAAGAGTATTAAAGAAATATCCAGAAGTAGGAATGATAATCGCAACAGATTTTTCAAAAGAAATGTTAAAAACAGCAAAAGAAAATCAAAAACAATATCCAGAAAAAAGAGTAAAATTTACGTATATGGATAGTAGAGAAATGAAGTTCCCTCAAGAAACATTTGATTTAATATCAGCAAGGCATACGGTAATAAATGCAGAACAAATCCACGAGTGCTTAGTAAAAGGTGGTAAGCTAATAATAGAAGGAATAGACAAAGAAGACTGCCAAGAAATAAAAGAGATATTTAAAAGAGGTCAATCATATAATGACAAAATAGCAATATCAGAGCAAGATTATTTAGATTTAGTAAAAGCAGGATTTAAAAAAATAGAAAGAGTACAAATAGTGGAAAATGAATACTATAATACAGAACAAGACTTAATGGCGTTATTATTAAAAGTACCAATAATAGACGACTTTTCAGAAATAAACAATGAGAAATTTGAACATGGAACAATAATCGAAAAAGATTTATTTGATAAATATGTAAGAAAATATAAAACTGAAAAAGGGATACTATTAAAAAGAAGATTATACGGCATAATAGCAGAAAAATAAAATGAAACCATATAACAAAACCTAAAAATTGAATAAAAATATAGAAAAATCCACAAAATGTGATATAATTGTGGAAAAAGGAGGGCTCAAAATGTCAAACTTAATAGAATTAGAAGCAGGTTATAAACTAAATGATTTTGAAAATATTTTAAAAAAGATAAAAGAATATGATTACAAACTTAATTACAAAGTAACAGAACAAGATACATATTATACAGATAAAGATTTAGAATTTATAAAAAATAGAATTTGTTTACGTACAAGAAAAGTAAACAACGAAAGTTTAGAGTTGACATTTAAGCCAAGAAGTGATGCAAATACAGAAAAATATGGAAAAAAAGAAGTAAATATTCAACTAAAGGTTGAAGACCTAGAAGATATAAAATTTATAATAAAAAATCTTGGCTATGACGAATATGTTTCGTTTATTAAACATAGAACAGTATATAGCAAAGAAGAGTTTGGCTTTGAACATAATATAATGTTAGATGAAATTGAAGGCGTTGGCTATTTTGCAGAGCTAGAACTTATTTCGCATAATGAAACGGAAAAAGAGCAATTACATGCTGAGTTAGAAAATTATATAAAAAGATTTGAATGCGAAAATTTGGAGAAGAAAGATCAACCATATAGAGATATAGTTCGTGAAGCACAAAACAAGAAAGAATAATAGGAGGAGCAAAATGAAAATATCAACAAAAGGAAGATATGCACTAAGGATAATGGTAGATTTAGCAATTAACGGAAATGGAAAATTTATATCATTAAAAAATATTTCAGAAAGACAACAAATATCAAATAAATATTTAGAACAAATAATATCAATGCTAAACAAAGCAGGATTCTTAGAAACAGCAAGAGGCAATATGGGAGGCTACAGATTAGCCAAAGCTCCTAGTGAATATAAAATAGGAGATATATTAAGAGCAACTGAAGGAGATTTAGCACCAGTATATTGTGTAACCAATGATGGTGAATGTGATAGAAAACAATATTGCAAAACATATATGTTCTGGGATGGATTAGACAATGTAATAAATCAATATGTAGATAGCAAAACATTAGAAGATTTAATAAAATAGTGGCTAAAAAAAGTCACTAATTTTTTTAATCTTAATTCCTATTGACTTACTATGATATAAATGCTATAATTACTACTGTATTACTATGAATTAAAGAGGAATAAATTATGAATAAATTATTAGAAATAAAAGACTTGCATGCTACTGCAGGAGAAAAAGAAATACTAAAAGGATTAAATATTACTGTAAATAAAGGCGAAATACATGTAATTATGGGACCAAATGGGGCAGGAAAATCAACATTAGCAAATGTTATCTTAAATAATCCAGAATACAAGAAAACAAGTGGTGAAATAGACTTTGAGGGAGAGAACATTAACAATCTATCAACAGATAAAATAGCTCAAAAAGGAATATTTATGTCATTTCAATCACCAGAAGAGATTCCAGGAATATCTTCATTTAATTTTCTAAAAGTAGCTAAAAACAAAATAGAAAATAAACCAGTAAAAGTATTTGAGCTTAAAGATACTGTAAACAAATTTGCAGAAGAGCTAAATATGAATTCAAAGCTTATAGAAAGAAACCTAAATGTTGGATTCTCTGGAGGAGAAAAGAAAAAGAATGAAATATTACAAATGCTTGTTTTAAATCCAAAGTTAGCAATTCTAGACGAAACTGACTCTGGACTAGATATAGATGCTGTAAAAGCTGTATCAAAAGGAATAAATATGTATGCATCAAAAGAAAATGCTGTCATAATAATTACACACAATATGAGAATATTAGAAGATCTAAAAGTGGATTATGCTCATATTTTAATCGACGGAAAAATAGTAAAAACAGGCTCTGCTGAACTTGTAAAAGAAATAGAAGAGAACGGATTTAGTAAATATAAGGAAGCAGGTATTTAAGATGAAAACACAAGTAGAAGAAGTAAATAGAAATATATATGATATAAAAAACAAAGATAACTATGAATTCAAAATGCAAAAAGGCTTAAACAGAGAAATAGTAGAAGAAATATCTAGACAAAAAAATGAGCCCGATTGGATGAGAAAAATAAGACTAGAAGCACTAGAAACATATAGCAAATCAGAACTTCCAACTTGGGGACCAGACCTATCTGAACTAAAAATGGATGAAATAGCAACATATGTAAAGCCAAAAACAAAATTAAATAATAGTTGGAAAGAAGTGCCAGAAGACATAAAAAACACATTTGATAAGCTAGGAATTCCAGAGGCAGAAAAGAAATCATTAGGAGGAGTTGGAGCACAATATGACTCGGAAGTAGTGTATCATAGCATAAAAGAGGAATTACTAAAACAAGGCGTAATTTATACAGATATGGAAACAGCCGTTAGAGAATATCCAGAAATAGTAAAAAAATACTTTATGAAATGTGTACCAATAAATGATCATAAATTTGTTGCTTTACATGCAGCAGTATGGTCAGGAGGATCATTTGTGTATGTGCCAAAAGGAGTAAAACTAGAAATACCACTTCAATCATATTTTAGACTAAACTCACCAGAATCTGGACAGTTTGAACACACATTAATAATAGTAGACGAAGGAGCAAGCCTTCACTTTATAGAAGGATGCTCAGCACCAAAATACAACAAAGTAAATTTACATGCAGGATGCGTCGAATTATATGTAAAAGACAATGCATATTTAAGATACTCTACCATAGAAAACTGGTCAAAAAATATGATGAACTTGAATACTAAAAAAGCCATAGTAGGAAAAAATGCACAAGTGGACTGGGTAACAGGCTCATTTGGATCAAAGGTCTCAATGCTATATCCAATGAGCATATTAAACGGAGAAGGAGCAAAAACAGAATATACAGGGATAACATTTGCAGGAGAAGGACAAAATCTAGACACAGGATTCAAAACAATTCATAATGCACCAAATACATCATCTGTTATAAACTCAAAATCAATATCAAAAAACGGGGGAATTTGTACATATAGATCATTAGTAAAAATAACAGAAAATGCAAAAAACTCAAAATGTAGCGTAAGTTGCGAATCTCTAATGTTAGACGACATATCACGATCAGACACAATTCCGGTTAACGACATACAAACAGATGAAGTAGAATTTTCTCACGAGGCAAAAATAGGCAAAATAAGCGACAAAGAAATCTTTTACTTAATGAGCAGAGGATTATCAGAAGAAGACGCAAAAGCAATGATAGTAAGAGGATTTGCATATCCAGTCTCAAAAGAACTTCCTGTTGAATATGCGGTAGAAATGAACAACTTAATAAATCTAGAATTAGAAGGGAGTATCGGATAATATGGAACTAAACAATACACCAGTAAGAACTTCAAAAAACTTTAATATAAACAACATAAAAATTGACGTAAAAATCCCAGAAGACATAAAAGAATTTAAAAATATGCAAATACCAGAAGATGCAACTGTATTAAAAGAAGATTTAAGCCTAAAATATGGAATTGGACTAAACTATATCGAAGCAAACAGCAAAATAAAAATAAACCTAGAAAATAAAGAAGAAAAAATAGTATGCAATTTTGATAAAGAGAATCAAAATCTAACAGATCAAATCTTAATAAATGCAAAAGGAAAATCAACAATTACAATAGAATACAAATCACAAGGAGAAGAAAAACACTTTCACAATGGTGTGCTTAAAGTAATAGCAGACGAAAATGCAGAAGTAAATGTAAATATAATCAATCTACTAAACGAAACATCAGACAACTTCCAAGCAATAGAAAGCATACTAAACAAAAATGCAAAAGTAAATTACACAATAATAGACATCGGTGGAAAATCAAGCATAACCAATTACTACTCAAATCTACAAGGCGAAAATGCTCAAAACGACGTAAAAACAGTATATTTAGGAGTAGATGAACAACTAAAAGACATAAACTACATAGCAGAACTTTATGGAGCAAAAACAAACATCAACATAGATGTGCAGGGAGCTCTATCAGACAAAGCAAAGAAACACTTTAAAGGAACAATCGACTTCAAGAAAGGATGCAAAAAAGCAAAAGGAGACGAAAACGAATATTGTATGCTACTATCGGACAAAGCAAAAGCAATAGCACTTCCTATGCTGTTATGTGCAGAAGAAGACGTAGAAGGAAACCACTCAACAGCATCTGGAAAGGTCGATAGTAAAGTATTATTCTACATTATGTCAAGAGGATTAAACTATAAAGAAGCGGTCAAGCTATTAGTAAAATCGAGATTTATTAAAATAATAGAACAAATATCAGAACAAAATTTAAAAAACGAAATCATCAGTAAGATAGATGAAAAACTAAACTAAGAAGGAAGCAAAAATGAACATAGAAGAAATAAAAAAAGAATTTCCAATATTAAATAATAAAGACATTACATACTTAGACAGCGGAGCAACAACACAAAAACCACAGTATGTAATAGATAAAATAAAAGAATACTATGAAAATAGCAATGCAAATCCGCACAGAGGAGCATATTTGCTAAGCTTAGAAGCAACAGAACTATATGAAAACACAAGAGGCAAAATTGCAAAGTTCATAAATGCAAAACATCCAGAAGAAATAATATTCTCAAAAAATGCAACAGAAAGCTTAAACTTAATTGCGTACTCATATGGACTAAACAATTTAAAACAAGGCGACGAAGTAGTGCTATCAATAATGGAGCACCATTCAAACCTTGTACCTTGGCAAATGGTAACAAAGAAAACTGGAAGCACACTAAAATATATGTACATAAACGATGAATTCGAGTTATCAGAAGAAGAAATAAAAACAAAAATAACAGACAAAACCAAAATCGTTGCAATAACTCATGTTTCAAATGTGTTAGGAACAATAAACAATGTAAAAGAAATAATAAAATATGCACACAAAAAAGGAGCAAAAGTAATAGTAGACGCATCACAGAGCGTTCCACATATGCAAATAGATGTACAAGATTTAAATGCTGACTTTCTAGTATTCTCAGGACACAAAATGCTAGCACCACTAGGAATAGGAGTAATGTACGCAAAAAGAGAAATATTAAACCAAATGACACCATTTCTAATGGGCGGAGACATGATAGAATATGTGTATGAACAAGACACAACATTTGCACCACTTCCAAACAAATTTGAAGCAGGAACACAAAACGTAGAAGGAGTCATAGGACTAGGCGCAGCAATAGACTACATTCAAAAAATAGGATATGATGAAATAAACAAAATAGAAAACGAAGTAGTAACATACGCAGAAGAAGAACTATCAAAACTAAAATTCCTAACACTATATATGACACAAAATAGGCAAAACCACTCATCAGTAATTTCCTTCAACATAAAAGGAGTACATCCACACGACGTTGCCAGTATACTAGACTCAGAAAACGTATGCGTGCGTTCAGGAAATCACTGTGCACAACCACTATTAAGATACTTAGGAATAGACTCGACTTGTAGAGCAAGCTTCTACTTCTACAACACAAAACAAGACGTAGACAAACTAGTAAAAGCACTAAACAAAGCATACTCAATATTCGAAAAATATATAAAAAATTAAGAGGTGAAAAATGGAAGACCTTACAGAAATATATAATGACTTAATAATGGAACACAGCACAAATTCGTATAATAAAAGAGAACTCGAAAATGCAACAGCTTGCAAAATGGGACACAATCCAAACTGTGGAGACGAAATAAAACTAGAAATAAAAGTAAATGGCGATGTAATAGAAGACCTAGCATTCACAGGTCATGGATGTGCTATATCACAAGCATCAACTTCAATTATGATAGACACACTAAGAGGTAAAACAATAAAAGAAGCAAAGGAAATAGTAAAAACATTTATAGAAATGATAAAAAGAGAAACAACAAGCGAAGCGGAACTAAAAAAATTAGAAGACGCAATAGCACTAAAAAACATATCAAATATGCCAGCAAGAGTAAAATGCGCGCTACTAGCATGGCACACAATAGAAGAAATGATATAAAAAGATTGAACCCTTTTGGAAGAAGTTGTCGATAAAAAGTGGACACTAAAAAAAAGATACTAAGGGAGCCCTAGTTGAACACGATATTCAACTAGGGATTTATCGTTTAGTGCATATCTTGGTCTATTTTATTATTAGCTATTACTATATCGTTAAAAATATGTTATAATAGGTATATCAAAAGCAATATACATTTATTATTTTATACAATGTGAATTAGAGGCTTCTAATGTCACACATAAACCAAATGAAAGGAGGTAAAAAATGCAAGAAATAAAAACTTTAAAGTATCCTTTAAGATGGCTATTTCAAATATTTTTAATTTTGATTATTGTTATATTTTCAATTAAATTTTTAAATGGAACTATTAAATGGGAAGATCCAAACAACAATTATTCTTTATATTTTGTATTAATTTGCTTTATTGAATTAATGACAATAATTTATTTGTTTAGAAATAAAACTTATTTTGCTACAGATAAAGGAGAAGAAAAATACATAATAAACAGATCGAAACTAAATAGTAAGGAATTCGACGAAGATACCCAAAGATACGTTAGAGATCATTATTTGTATGGCGATAGAACAATTGACTTTTTGGATGCAATAGATATTTTGCTTTCTCTACCATCAAATAAAGAAATACAAAAAGCAGTAAAAGAAAAGGTTTTAACTTATCCCAAATATCAAATTAAAACAGTTTCAAAAATTTTTACATTCTTAGGCATGAAATATTATAGATTGGATCTAAAAAATGGAAAAAAGAAATATTTATTAGTGTTTAATAGCTTATAGAACTGAAAAAAAGGAAAAAGTAATTATACGTTACAATTTTTTAATAATTTAATACAACAAAAAAGATAAATGTAAACACTTTTGGGTGTTTACATTTATCTTATAACTTTACCCTTTCAAATTCAATATGTACTAATTATTCAAATCAAAAACAGTACCTTGTGGTCCAACAACACGCACAATGCCAGAATTGCGAATCATACGCTCACAAATAGGACAAGGAGAACACTTAGACATAGGAATCTTCTGGTAGCCACTCTCGTTGGAATCGGCAACAACTTCGTTACCGTTGAGATATAAAGTAGCGCCAATAGTATCCTTTCGAGAAACCGAAAGAAGAGCATTTTGCTCAGCATGAACAGCAGGACAATCTCCGTAATCCCCTGAATTATGAGCCTTATGCTTTCTAGGACAGTCTTCATAAACATCACAGCAATTAGCATCGCCACGAGCAGAACCATTATAACCAGTAGCTACAATCTCATCGTGATTAACAACAACAGCACCATAATGTCTACGAAGACAAGTACTACGCTCAGCAACAACATGAGCAATCTCTAAATAATAATCATCTTTACTAATTCTCTTCATAATAAAATCTCCTTATAAATGATAAAAACATTATAGCAGAAAAAACAAAAAAAGAAAATCCCCAAACACTAGATATTACAAAGAGGATGTGATAAAATAGCTAAAAATAGCTGCAGGGAGAAGAAAAGTGAATAAAAGTATAATCGGAACACTCACAGATAAAACAATAAAAATACGTAATTTAAAAGAAAAAGAAGAATACATAAAAGAAGTAGCAATACTAGAACATGAAGAATGGGCAGAAAATCCGGAAGAGAACAAAAAAGAAAGAATAGAAAGAAAAATAAATAGAATCAAAAACAAACTAGGCAATAAAGACTTTTGCAAATTGATACTATTAAAGGATGAAGATCTAGTTGGCTTTATTTCAATATTTCCGAACGACTGTGACGAATGTCCAGCTCTTACTCCATGGTATGCAACAATGTACATCAAGAAAGAATACAGAGGAAAAGGATATTCGAAAATACTAAATGAAGAGGTACTAAACGAAGCAAAAAAGCGAGGATATAAAGAAATATTTTTAAAAACAGAATTAAGCAACTACTACGAGAAATTTGGGGCAATATACATAAGAAAATTAAAAACTGGAGAAAAACTATACAAAATAGAATTGTGAGAGGAGAAAATTATGGAGACACAAAGAAACGAAATAACTGTAAAGATAAATGCAACAATGGAAGAAATTCACAAAATAATAAAAGAAAAAGAATATGAAGAAATAGACAAATTTTCACTAGACGACACATACTTTATACCAGAAAATCTGGACATAGAAAAAATAAGCACAAGAGAGATATTAGCAAAAGCACTAATAATCAGATGGATAAAAAGAGATGAAAAAATAATAAAACAAATAACATTCAAAATTAAAAACATTGACTCAAAAGGAAACATACTAAGCCAGAAGTCGATCAACTGTGAAATAGAAAGTATAGAAGACGCAAAAAAACTACTACAAGCAATAGGATATAGAGAAATAATGAATATAAAAGAAAATGATACCGAATATAGAAAAAACGGCTTTCAACTGGCAATAAAAGATATAATTAACGGAGACAAACTGATAGAAATAGAAGAAAATGAAAAATATGACACAATAGAAAAAATAATAAAAGAACTGGAAAAGCAAAACATACCAATCTTTACAGACAACTACTTTGTAAAGAAAGCTGAGGTAGAGCTAAACAAGATACTAAACAGAAAATAGGAGAAAGCAATGAAAATACTAATAGGAACAAGAAATCAAGGAAAAATAGAAGGCGCAAAACAAGCATTTGAAAAATTTTACACAAATGTGGAAATGATAGGAATACCAGTAAACTCAGACGTTAGTGACGAACCTGTAAACGACGAAATATATCAAGGAGCAAGCAACAGAGTAAACAATCTAATAAAATATGCAAAAGAAAACAACATAGATGCAGACTTCTTTATAGGAGTAGAATCAGGAATAACAGACAAACTAGGAAAGTGGTGCATCATACAAATTGCCGTAATAAAAGACAAAAACGGTTATGAAAGCTTTGGAACAGGACCAGCATTTCCTGTACCAGAAAAATATGTAGACGAAATCATAAACACAGACCTAGGGATCGTAATGGACAAAATATTCAACGGAAACGGACTAAAAAACGAAAAAGGTGGAATAGCACACCTTACAAATGATGTAATAACACGCTATGATTTAACAAGAGAATCATTCATAATGGCACTAACGCAATTCATAAACGGAGACACTTGGAGAGATTAGAAATATATAAAGAAATAAAAAAATAAAATTCCTAAAGTAGCAATATATAAAAATAAAAGAAAATTAAAATGAACCTCCAAATGCTAGATAAAAATCTAATATTTGAAGGTGCATTTTTTATAGGGATTTCTCACCTAAATCCTGAAAAAATCTTAACAAATAACCATCAGGATCTTGAATCAAAAACTCTTTATTTCCTAGCAATTTACCATCCTGCCTATACCAATTCTCTTCAATATCAAAAGATATCTCATATCCAGAAACCTTGAAATTATCATATATTTCAGACAAATTATTTACCTCTAACTGAAAATTAATCCCATTACCAAAAGGGTAAACAAGGGGAGCAACGCTCCATTTATCATCTGCAGAAACTTGCTGAAGCATGAACTGAATCTCTCCAAGAGAAATAAAAGCAAAATTATTCTCAGGTCTATCATATTCAACTACAAAACCAGCAGTCTTATAAAAAGTCAAACTCTTATCTAAATTAGTTACAGACAACTCAGGTATCATTTTATTCCAATACATAGCAAACTCCTTATAAAAATTATATACTATATTGTAACATAAGAAAAAACAAAGCACAAATTCGTGCCTTGCGATAAAAAGTATGATATAATTTAGAAGGCAAACATTTGCCGATTTGATAAAAAAGGAGTTAAATAAAATGATTGTTGAATACGACAAAAAATATGATGAACAAATTAAGGATCTATTAGTAGAATTACAAAACTATCTAATAGACATTGACGACTGGCATACACAAATAATGTTACCAGAATACAGAGAAAAAACTTTCGAAATGGACATGAGAAATGTCAAAAATCAAAACGGCAAAGTATTTGTGTCTGTTGAAAATGGAGTCGTTAATGGAGTAATCATAGGAGTTGTCAATGAAAAAGATGAAATCGACAAACTAACCAACGATTGCGCAAAAACAGGAAATGTTTTAGAATTAATTGTTAGCAAAAAAGATCGAGGAAAAGGTACAGGTAAAAAACTACTAGAAAAAATAGAAGAGTATTTTAAACAAATCAATTGCGCTAGAATAAACATAGAAGTATTCGGACCAAACAAGAGCGGTTTGGAATTCTATGAGAAAAATGACTATATAGTTAGAGATATGATAGTATCGAAGAGGTTGGGAGAATAGAGTTAAATCCAGAAGATAGTAACCTTGGTTGAAAAAATATCTCTTACAACTTTGATATCAAAAAAAGGGAAAGATAAAATAGGAAATTGCCGTATATTGGATGTAATGGAAAAATATAACTAATAAAGGAAAACAAAGAAAAAGATTCATTTCTGAATCTTTTTAGGCAGCTATCTCATTGATATGAGATGATTCCTGATTATTAGAAGATTGAGATTTTAAACATCTTACAGAGTTATAAATCTTATAAATATTTTCATTTAATTCAGAATTATAAGTACCTAAGCATCGATTAATTGTAAATAATAAACTTTGTCTATATTTATAATTCCTCCATAAAGTATACATATCACTGGTATTATATAGATCTACACTCCTTTTATCAAAATATCCTTCTTCAAATATAATAAGTAAATCTTCTAATTCTTCTAATTTAAATAGAGCCGTTTCTAATTTTCCTAGATAATCCCAAATGTTACTAAGTTCTTGTTGAGTGTTCATTATTACCTCCTTAAAAAATATATAAATATTATATAAGAATAATGTGAGGAGATAGTGATAAAACCGTAAATATTATGTAAATTTAACGATAAGAGCTAAGGAAACAATATGATTGTGGTAAAGAGATTCTATGATGTGTGTCAATGTAAATAAAAACAGAAAAAATAAAAGAGAAATAAACGTTTGTTAAATATGATATATAGTTTATAGAATGTTACTAAAATAACTCATAACCCGAAGGTCGATAGTTCGAGTCTATCCCCCGCAACCAAATTTTTTACTAGAGTCGCAAGAGATTGCAGACTCTTATTTTTTTTGTCTCTGACGTAATTTTGACGTAAATGGGGACAGCTTGGGGACACAAGCTTTTATAAAGCTCATAAAATAGCATAAATCCTCATTTACAATCTTTAAAAAAGCAATTTTTGAATTTATTGAAATCAAGAGTTTTAGCTGATAAGTATATTAGTTTTTATCTACTAATAAATTCTGCAAGACTATACCTGCACTTCTATTGTGAGAAGCAAGTGGATGCACATAGAAATTAAATGTTGTACTAATTTGTGCATGACCTAATCTTGCAGCTACAACTGCTACATCAACATTTTGTGAAATAAGTAGAGTAGCATTTGTATGTCTGATACCATGAAAATTCAAATAAGGTAGTCCTATCTTTTGAACAAATTTAACAAACCATTTGCTTACTGTATCAGGATGCATAGGTTTGCCATTATCTTGTATAAATAACCTATTAGATTCTTCCCAAAATTCACCACAAAGATCTTTTTGACTGTCATACCATATTTTATATTCCTCGAGTATTTCGATAACAGAATCAGGTATAGAAATATGTCTAAAAGAACTAGGTGTTTTAGGTGGTTTTGTATAAACTCCCGTACTTGCTAAATATTGACTTGATTTGTTTACAGTTATTTCTTTGTTCTTGAAATCAATATTTTCCCAGTCAAGTCCCATTAATTCACCTAATCTGACTCCAGTAAATACTGTAAGAATAATAGCGACCTTATACTTCATTTCATTTTCTTCAAGTTCATTTAATCCTTTTAGAAGAACTTTACATTGTTCATCATCATAGAATCTTCGTTGAGCTTTTGGTGCTCTTGGTGGTTGAACTCTTTCAGCAGGATTATAAGGTATAAGTTGCCAATATACAGCTTTGTGTAGCATTGCACTTATCAATCTGTGATGTTCTAGAATAGTTTTTTTAGATAATGGTTTTAAAGTGCGTTCTCCATTATTTTTAGCAAGTCTTTTAATTTGAGTATCTTGTTCTAGCATATCATATAATTTCATAAGATCCGTAGGTTTGATTTTTTCTAAAGTAAAAGAGCCTAAATATGGAAGGATTCTGCTCTCTAACATTCCAACATATCTGTTATAAGTAGATGGTGCTAAATCTTTTGTACCATAGTTTACTTGCCAAATATGATAGAATTCTTCAAAAGTTACTGGTTTTCCTTCAGGGACTAACCCGCGATTAGCTTCTGTAACAAACTCTGCAAGTGCAATTTCAGCATCTTTACGAGTTCCATGGATAGTTTTTGTTCTTCTTGCTCTAGATCCATCAAGATTTTTACCAGTAGATACTACTAACCTATAAGTATTTTCACCTCTTTTTTCAATACTCCCAGCCATTGCCTTTTTCACCTCCTTTCAGGCATAACCATGGGTGAGAGTTTCATATTTAATTGTGATAATTATACATCTAAAAATTGATGATTACTAGTGGATTTTCTTTATTTTTCAATTGTTACAAAGATTACAATGAGATTCATAAAAGAACTTACACAGAACAATAAAAAACTAGATAAAATGTAATATAAATTTAATATGTCGAATTTTGTAATATAATGTAAGGTTTTGTCAAAGTGTTGAGAATAAAGGATAAATTTGATATAATAACATGAGCAAAGGAGGACTAAGAATGGATAAAGGTGCACATTTTTATAATTGTGATTTTCAAGTACATACACCACGTGATAATCAGTGGCATGGACTAGAAGCTGTTACAGAAGAAGAAAGAAAACAATATGCTAAAGAATTTGTAAATGAATGTAGAAATAAAGGAATAAATGCTGTTGCAATAACAGATCATCATGATTTGGTTTTTTATAAATATATTAAAGAAGCAGCCGAAAATGAGATTGACGAGAATGGTAATTACTATTCTAAAGATCAACAATTAATAGTATTCCCAGGAATGGAATTAACATTAAGTACTCCACCATGCCAAGCTATTTTAATATTAGATCCATCATTAACGGAAGATGATTTTAATAATGTTTTGGCAAAATTATCAATCGAAAAAGTTGATGCAAGTATTAGTAAATTGGGGGCTGTTGTTAGAATTAATGATACAGCAATTTCAAATTTGAATGATATATGCAAAAAACTTGATGATTTATCAAGCTTAAAAAATAAATATATTTTATTACCAAATGTAAGTTCTAGAGGATCTGATACAATTTTAAGACAGGGATATCAAGAAATTTATAAAGGAATGAAATGCATAGCTGGATATGTTGACGGCAAAAAAAGAGATGATGATAGTTGGAAAAACAAAATAAATGGTGGAGATCCAAACTATGGAAACAAATCAATTGCAGTAATACAGACATCAGATAATAGAAATAGAGATTTTACTGAATTAGGGACTGCAACATCATGGATAAAATGGAGTGTACCAACGACAGAAGCTTTAAGACAGGCTTTTTTAGCTAAAGAATCAAGAGTTACAGATGAAGAACCTAAATTACCGAAACAATGGATAGAATCTATAGATGTTTCAGATTCTAAATTTTTTGGAAGCTTACATATTAATTTTAATCAGCAATATAATGCTATAATAGGTGGTAGAGGAACAGGTAAATCAACTATTTTAGAATATGTAAGGTGGAGTTTATATGATGAAATAATGTATGATGATGAGAATCCTATTGATAAGAAGAGAAAAGCTATTTTAGAAACTTTAACAGGAAATATAAAAATTGTATTTTATAATTCTGGAGTAAGATATGTTTTGAAGAAAAATAAAGAAGGTGGTAAGCCACTTTTAAAAATAGGAGAAGCTGAATTTGAAGAGACTGAAGTAGAATTTATAAAAAAGATATTTCCATTGCAATCATATAGTCAAAAACAATTAAGCTCTGTAAGTAATAATACACAAGAAATAGACAGATTATTGAATATCAATGAAAACGAGAAAGAAGCTATTGATAAACAATTAGAAGATATTAAAGATGTAATAAAAAATAAATATGAGGAAGTAATAAAATATAATAATTATATTAAAGATAAAAATATATTAATTAGTCAAAAAAATAGTTTTTTAGAACAAAAGAAACAATTGAATTCAAGTCTTATTAATATAACTGAAGAACAAAAAGCTATCATAGATCAAAAAGAAAAATATATTAATAATAGTAATAAAGTTAATGAAATAATAGAAAAATTTTCTCAAGTAACTAATAAACTATCTGGTGTAGAAAAAATAGAAATAAATAAGGATTATGCTACTGAACCAGAAGAAATAAGTAAATTTTGGGATGATAATAAAACTCAGATAGAAATTACAGAAAACAGAATTAATGAACAAATTCAAGCTGTATCATTACTTAATGAAGAAATAAAAAAATGCTTAAACGATTTTAGCAATAATTGGAAAAAAGAAGAAGAGAAATACATAAAAAAATATAAAGAAGTAGATGGAGAAAATGTAAAAAATAAACAAATACTTGAAAAAATTCTAAATATAGATAAAGAAATTAATAAAATAGATATTGCAATTAAAGATCTTGATCAAAAGATAGAAGATATTGCAAATTGTAAGGAAGAATATAATAAAGCAAAAGAAAAATGGTATGAACTGCATAATAAAAATATAGAATTATCACAAGAAGAGTGCTCAAAAATAAATGATTTATCAAATGGATACATTAAAGCAGAAGTTGATAACAAGCTAAATGAAGTAAAAACAATTGCTATTTTAAAGAAATTATTCCAAGGAACAAGGATAACAGAAGAAAAATGTAAGGGAATAGTATTTCAAATTAACAAACAGGACTCGACTATCGAAAAATGGATAGATATGCTTGAGGAAATTTCTAAAATAATTAATTCAGATAAAGATACAGATGTTTCGACGATTACAACAACAATATTATCTGCTGCAGGAATTGCTGCAAAAGATAAAGAATTAATAAGAGAGAAAATAGAAAATGAGCAAATAGTAAGTTTAATATGTAAAAAAATTGAATTTGAGAAATCGTTAAATTATGTTGTTAATAGAAAAGATGATGAAAAAATACCATTTGAAAATGCATCTGCTGGACAACAAGCAACTGCGCTTTTATATATATTATTGAATCAAGAGGGAGAGCCTTTATTGATTGATCAACCAGAAGATGATATAGATAGTAATGCAATTACAGAAATAATAAAATTAATCTGGAATTGTAAAAAGAACAGACAAATTATTTTTACGAGTCACAATGCTAATATGGTAGTAAATGGAGATGCAGAATTGATTTTGGTTTGTGGCTACAGAGATGATGGAAACTATTCATTAGGACATATAAAAGTTGAAGGAGCAATTGATGATATTGATGTAAAAAAAGAAATTACTACTATTATGGAAGGTGGAGAAAAGGCATTTAAGTTAAGACAAGCAAAATATGGATTTTAAATAAATAAGAGCCTTTACAGCTCTTATTTATTTTTGGCTCTATTTTTATAAACATTAGCTTTATTCTTACATTGAGGAGTATGATATTCAGCTTTAGGATTAACAGCAAGAAAAGCTTTATTACAGAATTTACATATCTTTAATAAGTTAATATCTTGTGCTACTGTTTTAGCGAAGTAATAATCAATATATTGCTTTAAACAATTAATTTGAAATTCAACGGATAAAGTTTCTTTTCTAGACAAACTTATTTTAACATTGTTAATTTCAAATTGTTTTAATAATTCATCTATATTATAATTATCTTCATTAGAAATATTATTTAATAAACTATATAAAAATTTAGCATATTTAATAAACATATCTAAAGGTTCACAATATAAATTAGATCCTGCTAATAATTTATTTACATCAGATAATATGTATTTTTCCATGGCAGGAGTTTCAATTAATTTAGTTACTTCGTTAATTAATTCTTTTATCTGACTATCATCACAAGTAGGGAAGAACAATTTAAAATATTTCTTTCTATCTACTACTGTTGTTAAATCAGAATTTCCAATATAGTTATAATCTTTTAAAACAATTTTATCATCTAAGAAAAAGTATTTATTTAAAGGTAAATCGTTTATTAATCCTAATGTAGAATATTTATTTACAAAGTCTAAAATACTTTTTTCTATATCGTTCTCATTATAAAAAGCTAATTTACCAATATTTAACAAATCTATTAAAATAGATTCTTCAAAGTCTTTTTCTATATCAATTAATGGAGCACCACTAGAGTGCTTTTTATTTATACTATCTGGAACTATATATTTAGTTTTGCCTATTTCTTTAATTTCATATTTAGCAAATTTAAAAATATTTTTTCCTTCAAATGCACTAAAATTAAGGATCATACGAATACCTCCTAAAAAATTATAAAAAATTTACAGTAAGCCCTTGACAAACATAATAGATTACTGATATACTCTTACCAGAGTAAGCGATTATTACACAAAATCAATTACAGAGACAAAAACCAGTCAGGACTTGACTTTTAAGTAAAATTACAACATAAAACAAGTAATTGATTACTTACAACAATAGCTTACCACACAAAAGATAAGTTGTCAACAAAGAAGATAAAATTTCAAAAGAAAGGAGGAATGTATATGGAATTTCAGGAAGTCAAAAGAATAACTCTAACAATGAGAGAAGCAGCAGACTATTTAGGAATATCATATTGGTTAATTAATCAATTGGTTAAGAAAAAACAAATACCATATTCAAAAGTAGGAGGCAAGTTCTTGTTTAGAGTAAAAGCACTGGATGAATATCTATGTGAAAAAGAACGAGCTTCAGTAAGATAGCAAAGGAGGAAGAAAAATGGTTGAAGTTCATTGGTTTAAGATACAGGCAGATATATTTGACAATGAAAAAATTAAAAAACTACTTAATAGTAGGGATGGGGACACCTATTGTAGAGTATGGTTTCAACTATTAGCATTAGCTGCAAAGTGTAATGCACATGGAGCAGTTCTACTTGGTGAGAATATTCCAATAACAATAGATGATCTTGCAAGAATTATGAATAAGACAGTAAACAAACTTACAATGATTATGCAACAACTAGTGAATCTTCACATGATATTCGTAGAAGATGGAACAATCTATATTAAAAATTGGGATGTTTACCAAAATCTTGATAAGCTCGAAAAAATCAAGGAAGACAACAGGAAAAGACAGCAAAGATTTAGAGATAAACAAATGATAAATAACGTTACTGTAACGTTAGATAACGCAGAAGATAAGAATAGAGAAGAAAAGATTAGAATAGAAAATGATAGTGGATTTAAAGACTAAAAAAGCAATTTTTAATTATGAAAGGAGAAATTTATATGATAGGTACAAGAACAATTAAAAGAGAAAAATGCAAATTCTGTGGAAAGGAATTAGAACAAAAGACAATGAGTTTTATAGTAGGAGATAGAGAGTTCGTCCTATCAGGAGAACCTGTAAGATGTGACTGCATGAAAGCAAAGATATATTGGAAAAAGGTTGATGATAGAAGAGCTGCAATAGAATATAAAAGGGAGTATAACAGAAAGATGATGCTAAGAAAGAGATACTACTTAAATAGCAAAATGAACAAAAGATTAATGGAATATAATTTTGAAAATTATATGACTAATAACGACAACAGAATGGCTTATGAAAAGTCAAAAAGGTATGCAGAAAATTTTGTAAAAGGTGATAACAAAGGAAGTTTATTTATAACAGGAGGAGTTGGAACAGGTAAAACACATTTGGCAGCAAGTATAGCAAATTACTTAATAGAAAATGAAATACCAGTTATATTTGGAACACTAATAACTTTACTAAATGATATAAAGGATACTTACAAAATTGATGGCAATTGTGAGAGTGATGTTATTGAAAAATATTCAAAGATTCCATTGTTAATAATTGATGATTTGGGTAAAGAAAGACCTAGTGAATGGACATTAGAAAAGCTATTTACAATAATAAATAATAGATACGAAAACAATTTACCAATAATAATTACAACAAATTATAACAAGGAAAAGTTAAGAAAAAGACTTTTATGTAATAACAATGAAGAAATAGTAGATTCTATAATATCAAGACTTTATGAAATGTGTAGAGGAATAATCATCTTTGGAAAAGACAAAAGAAAAGAGTTAGTATAAGCCGCAAAACTAAATACTAACCCAAATGTTTATAAATATATTTTAATATAAAATTTAAGAAAAGTAAATAAAAAGGAGGAAAGTTATGGATATAACTTATAAAAAAGTAGGAGATTATTATTATCCTGAATTGGAATTACCAAGTAAATATAAGTATTTTAGATTAGATAAATATGGAAGGTTAAGACTTAATTATTTAAAGGAAAATAAGCATATACAATATGAAATTATGAAGTGTGAAGATACTTTAATAGATCATTTAAAAGAAGTACAAGAGTTAGCTAATAAAAGATACAATCAGCTTATGGAAGAGTTCGAAAAGAGAGAAAATATTACTGAAGAATTAAAACAAAAAGACCAAATGAAGTGGGTTGGACTAATGAATAATATAAGCAATTGTGTAGATGAAATTGTACTAAAAGAATGCATTTATGATGATTAAACTTAAGGAATAATGCCTGAATTTTTGAAAAGGATTTGGGCATTTCCTTCCATATTTTAGTTATAAGTTATGTATCAGCAAGCAATGAATTTCTGTAGCTCGAAATTCAAAATGGGGAAATTCCCCAAGCCCCTTTTTATTTTTAGAAAGGAGAAAATTATGGCTACAACAAAAATATGGAAAGTAGAAAATAGATTAGATCATGTGATGGATTATACAACTAATGAGGAAAAAACAAAAAATGAATATTTAGAAAATGGAGTAGATGATTATGATAGCATAAGACAAGTAATGATGTATGCAACTAATGCAGATAAAACAGAGAAACAATATTATACAACAGGTATAAATTGTGATGTAGATTCAGCAGTAGAAGAAATGAGAAATGCAAAAGATTTCTGGCACAAAACAGATGGCATATTAGCATTTCATGCAGAGCAATCGTTCAAGGAAAATGAAGTAACACCAGAGATGGCTCATGAAATTGGAGTAAGACTTGCAGAAGAAATGTGGGGAGATAGATTTCAAGTAGTAGTATCTACTCACTTAAATACTAAACATCTTCATAATCATTTTGTAATTAATTCAGTTTCATTTAAAGATGGATATAAATATTATAGTAATTTTGAAAATACAGCTTTATTAAGAAAAACATCAGATGAACTTTGTGAGGAATATGGCTTAAGTGTATTAGAAGAAAAGAAATGCAAATCTGGAATTAATTTTGAGAACTTTTATAAAAAACATATACAAGAAAGTGATTATCATAAAGAAGTTAAAGAAGATTTAGATTATGCAATTAAACATGCTTATACTACAAAAGAATTTGATAGAATATTGGAAAAAATGGGATATAACTATTATTATAGAGCAGGAAAATTATCTGTAAAAAGAGAACCTTATAAAAGATATATAAGGGCTGAAAGGGCTTTTGGAGAAGATTATTCTGTTGAAAATATAAAAAACAGAATTCTTGAAAATGATTATGTATGAAGACCAGATATAGTTCCTTATAGAATTACAAAAGCAAAGTTTTATTCATCTAAGAATAGCATAAAGAAAAAATATAAGCCTAAAGGAATAATTGCATTATATTACTATTATAAGTTTTTATTAGGATTTCATAAAAAGAATAATATAGAATACAAGCTAACACCAGAAATGCAAAAAGAAGTGAAGAAAATGGAATTCTATTCAGAACAGATTAGATTTATGTGTAAATATAAATTAGAAACAACGGATGCAGTAAATGAGTTAAAAGCAAAGAAACTTAGAGAAAAACAAATAATACTTAATAAAAGAAACAAGCTATATTATCATAGAAATAAATGTAGTAATGAAGCAGATAAGGATTCTATTACTAAAGATATTATTCTTGTTACAGATATGCTTAAGAAGGTTAAGAAGGAAATTAAACTATGTGATGTAATTTATAATAATGTTCCAGAAATGAAACAACAGATTAAGGAAGTAGAGAATAAGGAACAGGAAAAAGAACAAAAGAAAAAGAAAGAGAGAATAAATAGGTAAATATAAATATTTCTTTTAAGGCTTTGGCTTTAAAGGAAATATTTTATAAAAATAATTACCATATATATATAGTAAAATATTTGACATTACCATAAAAATATAGTAAAATAATCTCGTGAAATAATTTTTGGGGGAGAGACAATGGAAAAAGAGGTTTATAGAAGGTATTTAGAAAATATATCTGATTATTTAAATGTGTGGTCTATATGTTCTTTATACAATGAAAAATATCCATCAGAAAAGATTGATTATACAAATTTAAAAAATTTTGTTAATAAAAAAATGTATGAAAAAATAAGTATAAAAAGGTTAGAAAATTTGACTTTCTTTATAAAACAAAATGTTGGTATGGATTTAATATTAGAAAATAATAATGAACAACATCTGATTGAAAAATCGAAAAAGGAAATGAAGCAAGAGCTTTTAAAAATAATAGAGAATTATGAAGGAGATAATAAAAATGTTTAAAATAAATGATAATAGTAATTTTTCAAAAGGCTTGGATGAAGAGAAAAAGCTTGACAGAGCAGATATTCATTCTTTTCATAGATATTATGGCAAACTTATTCCAGCTATTCCAGGCTATTTTATAAAAGAATTCACAAAAGAAAATGATATTATATTCGATCCGTTTTCGGGATCTGGAACTGTTGCAGTAGAAGCAAAAAGATTAAATAGAAATTTTGCTGGTGTAGAGATAAATCCGTTATCTGTTCAAATTGCTAGAACAAAAACATACAATTTAGATGTAGAAATTTTAGATAAGATTAATAATGAATTATTAGATATGATAGAAAAAGATAAAACCAAGGTTAAAGAAGATGAAAAACCTTATATTATGAATAGAGACCACTGGTTTAAGGATTTTGTACAAGATGATTTAATTAGAATAAAGAGAGATATAGATAAATACTTTGATAAGAATAAAGAATATGGTATAGAGTATAAAAAGTTTTATTTATTAACTTTATCTGCTATTATAAAAAATGTAAGTAATGCAGATACAAGACATGTTTTTCCTGGATTTAGTAAAAGAATGCATCAATTAGAAGAAGAGGGGAAAATACATACAGACGTAAAAGCTTCTTTTAAAAGAGCTGTAAAATCAAGAGCAAAAGCATATTCAATTTATGAAAACAATAAGAATTTTACAGATATATTAGAAGGGGATTCTACAGAAATAGATTTAAATAAATACAAAAACAAAATAGATTTAATAGTTACTAATCCTCCATATATTTCATCAGTACGCTATATTGAAACACTAAAATTAGAAATGTATTGGATGGAAGTTATAAAAACATTGGAAGAGTATAATAACTTGGCTCATGAAATGATAGGAAATGACAAATTAAAAAAAGAAGAATACAAAGACATAGAATTGACAAATTATAAAGAGATAAATGAAGTGATCTATGATATGTATGCTATTGATATAAAAAGTGCAAAAATAATAGGAGAATTCTTTAATAAAATGGAAAAAGTCATAATTAAAATGTCAAAGTTATTAAAGAAAAATAAATATCTTGTTATGAAAATATCAGACAGTAAAATGAAAAAGAAAAAGATTTCTACAGGAGAATTTCTAACATTAATAGCAGAAAAGAATGGATTTAAATTGAAGGATGTATTTTTAGATGAAATTAACAATAATAGTAGATCCTTAACAACAGCTAGAAATACATATAGTGATATAATAACACATGATTATATAATAATATGGGAGAAAATATAATGTATGATAATATTCAAACAATAAGGTATATGGGAAATAAACATAAATTATTAGACTTTATTATACCAGAAATTGAAAAAATTACAACACCAAAATCAATAGTATGTGATTTGATGAGTGGCACAAATTGCATAGGTTATGCTTTGAAAAGCAGATATACCATATATGCAAATGATGTTCAAAAGTATAGTGAATGTATAGCTAAGGCGTTAATTGAAAATAATTTAGTTATTATAAGTAAAAAGAGTTGTAAAGAAGATTTAGAAGAGAATTATAAGAAAAACTTAAAAAAAATGGAATATAACTTTTTTTATAAAACATATTCAGATACATATTTTTCTGATTTACAATGTAAAGATATTGACTCAATAAGATTTGCTATAGAGCAAATAAATGATGAAAATAAAAGAAACTTATATTTAACAGCTTTGATGAGTGTTATGTGTAAAGTACAATCTACCACAGGGCATTTTGCACAATATATGCCAAAAGATCATAAAAGAATTATTCCGCTAAGGAATATGAATGTGTGGAATGAGTTTATATATAAATGTGAAGATTTTAAGAAAATAATTAATAATAATATGAATAATAAATCATTTAATCTTGATTATAAAAAACTTATAAAGCTTGAAGAAATGAAAAATGTAGAAACATTTTATTTGGATTCACCATATTCTGGAGAGCAATATTCTAGATTTTATCATATCTTAGAAACAGTGGTAAAATATGATAATCCAGATGTATCATATAAAGCAAAATATAGAAATGATAGATTTATGTCAGATTTTTGTTATAAAAGTAAAGTAAGTAATGAATTCGAAAATATAATAAAATACTGTAAAACGAATAATTCTAATTTAGTAATTAGCTATTCAAACAAAGGAGTAATTAGTTGCGAAAAATTAGAAGAATTATGCAGAAAATATTATGATAATGTAGAAGTTAAAACATATGATTATAAGCATTCTACACAAGGAAAAGGAAACAACAAATTACTGGAATATTTATATATTTTAAGGAGGAGTTAAAACTTCTCCTTTTTTGTAGAAAAAAATCAAATTATATGATAAAATACAATAGAAATATTATAATTTGTTGGAGGAATATACATGGAAAGAATTAATATAGAAGAACTAGGAATACAATTTAAGCAAATAGTTAGTGGACCAGCTCCAGTTGGCAGAATATTAAACTATATCATTCTTGCTGGGAGAAATACATTAAAACATGTGAATGGACATAGAACAACAAATCTTGTTGATAATATAGGAAGTGCTTGGACTACTGAGTTTATGATAGGATTAGGATTACTTACAGTTGGAAGAGAAGCTGATATAGGAAATTATTTAGATTTAACGGAAAATGGCAATAAAATATATGAAATAATAAAAGACACATCATTTACATTTAATGAAGGAATTAATGTTAGTACGGCAAAAAGAGAAGTAGAAATGAATTGTCCAGATCTCTTTCCTGTATTTGAAAAAATTTTTAGAGAAAGTGTTGTTTATAAAATTTTAAAACTATATTTAGAACAAAATGGTTATGAATATGAGAGAACATCTTTTTTAAATGACTATTTCGAAGATTTAAAATATTTATATGATGAATCAAAAGGAGTTTATTATGCTAAAGATGTGCGAAGCACAAGTGTTACTACGGGTGGAAATAGAGTACCAAGTTTAATACAGTTATGTGAGTTTTTTAATTATGTTATAGATACAAATAGCAAATTATTATTTATTAAAGAACAATTTGATAAAGAAGATAGCTTAGGCTTAGAGAAAAAAATATTTTCTAAAGAAGATTTAGAAAAAGCTCAAATTCAAGAAAATAAGATAATAAAGGAAATTGAAAATTTAGAAGAAAAATATGGAGTAGATGGTACAGTTGCAATAGAAGCAGTTGTTAGAAATAGTAATGTTCAAAGAATGTTTAGAAATAATTTGATTGCTGAATATGGATGTAAATGTATGATATGCGGAATTGAAAATATCGAATTACTGATAGCTAGCCATATAAAACCAGCTAAAGACTGTGATGTTCATGAGAAAATCAATAATAACAATGGATTATTACTATGTGCTAATCATGACAAATTATTTGATAGATATCTTATAACATTTAAGTTTGATACTGGTGAAATAGAGGTTTCAAATAAAGTGAGTCAAAATGATAAGGAAAAATTAGGTATAAATGAAAGTATAAAATTAGATGAAAAAATTATGAATGAAGAAAGAACTACTTTTTTGGCACTTCATAATATTGAATATCATAATAAAAATGGAGGAGATAATTAATGTCTATGATCGATAGCATTTTTAGTACACGCTATTTTTCGGAAAAATTAAAACTAAATATTTCAAGTGAAAATGTTGGAAGAATAGGACAGACTTTATTTAATTCTAAAATAAGTTTAAATCCACATCAAATAGAATCTGCTTTATTTTATTTTAAGAATCCATTTAGTAATGGAGTAATACTTGCAGATGAAGTGGGATTAGGTAAAACAATTGAAGCAGGAATTATTATATCACAAACGTGGTGTGAGCGTAAAAGACGAATACTAATTATTTCACCTGCGTCATTGATAAAACAATGGCAAGAAGAATTAAATACGAAGTTTAGCTTAAATGCAGAAATATTGGATAGGAAGAATTATAATTCATATATAAAAAGAGGATATGATAATCCGTTTGATGTTATGAATAAAATATTTATTTGTTCTACTAATTTTGCAAGTAGTGAATATATAAATATAAAAAATTCAAATATAGACTTGGTAGTAATTGATGAAGCGCATAATTTAAGAAATGTATATTCAAAAAGTAATACTATGGCAAAGAATATTCTAGAAGGGGTTATCGATAAGAAAAAAGTTTTGCTAACAGCGACACCTTTTCAGAATTCTCTAATGGAATTATATGGAATAACAAGATATATCAATAATGATTTATTTGGTGATCCAAGTTATTTTAAGTATAAATATATAAGAAATTATCAGGATAATTTAACTGAATTAAGAGAAAGATTAAATTTGATATGTAAAAGAACATTGAGAAAACAGGCTGAAAAGTATATTAAATATTCAAAAAGAATTACCAATACATTTGAATTTACTCAAAATGATAAAGAACAGATTCTCTATAATAAAATAACAGACTTAATTTTAGATTCGAGATTTGAAAGAATTTTTGGAAAAGGAAGAACACAGTTAATAATTTTAATTTTCAGAAAGTTACTATCATCTTCTACTTATGCTGTAATAGGTACCTTGGAATCAATTAGAAATAATATTCAAAATAAAAAAATAGATGAAATTATTGATAGTGAATTGATGGAAGAAATACAAGAAGATGAAGATTATATAGACGAAATTGAAGATGAAGAAAATAATGACATTGATAATACAATTTTAGATATTTTTATAAAAGAAATAGATGAATGTATAGAATTAGCTAAATCAATTGAAATAGATACAAAAGCACAGAAATTATTGGAGGCATTAAATTATTCTTTTGATATTATTGAAAAAGATAAAAACAGAAATAAAAAGATCCTTATATTTACTGAATCGAGGAGAACACAAGATTATTTATATGAGTTATTATTAAAAAATAATTACAATAAAGTTTTAAAATTTAATGGAAGTAATAATGATAAAATTGCAAAAGAAATATATTCTAGCTGGAGTGAAAAACAAAATCAAGAAGTATTAAAAAGAAATTCAAAAGTATCTAATATTAGACAAGCATTATTAGAAAGTTTTAAAAACGATTTTGATATAATGATTGCAACTGAAGCTGCAGCAGAAGGTTTAAATATGCAATTTTGTTCAGTTATGATAAATTATGATTTGCCATGGAATCCACAAAGAGTTGAACAAAGAATTGGAAGATGTCATAGGTATGGACAAATAAATGATGTTGTTGTTATTAATATGTTAAATTCGTCAAATGCAATTGATAAAAGGATTTATGAATTATTAAGCCAAAAAATGTTTTTATTTAATGATGTATTTGGAGCTTCAGATGAAATTCTAGGAAGATTAGAAGGAACTAATGAATTGCAAAAAAATATAATTGAAATTTATAAAAAATGTAGAAAACCTGAAGATATTGACAAAGCCTTTGATGAATTACAGAAATTATACGAACAAGATATTAATAGCAAAATGATAGAGACAAGGAAACAATTACTAGATAATTTTGATGAAGATATACAAAAGAAGTTTGAAAATACATTAGACGAAACGAATAAGTACTTAAAAGAATATGAGACAGATTTTTGGAGAGTTTTAAACTTTTGTCTTAAAGATTTTGCAATTTTTAATGGCGAAGATTATAGTTTTAAAATAATTAAAGAAAACAAATACTTACCTTTAGGAGAATATACTATTATAAAAGAAGCATCTTTAGATAGAAATATTCTTACACCAAATGATAATTTTGGTAGTAAAATTATTGAAGAATACTATAATAAGAATGAAATAAATGGGAATGTAGAATTTGATTTAAGTAATTACAAATATAGAATAAAGGAACTAGAAAAAATTAAAAATAAATCTGGTATAATGATTTTATCAAAATTGTCCATTTCATCATTTGAAGAGAATGAATTTTTGCTATTAGATGGTATTTTAGAAGATGGGACTATACTTGATCAAGAGTCATGTCAAAAAATAATGAGATTATTTGCAAATAAGTACAGTTTATGTACTATAAAAGAAAATGAAGAATTATCAAAAAATCATCAATTGCATATTGATAGTATTGTTAAAACTACTTCAGAAAAAAATGCAGATATGTTTGCAAAAGAATCATTAGAAATAAATAGATGGGCTGAAGATATGACAGGAAGTATTCAATTAAAAGCAAATATTCTTAGAGAAAAGAGAAAAGAAAAACAAAGACTTTTAGATTATGCTATAACAAGTGCAGAACAAGAAGAATTAGAAAAAGAAATATCTGACTTAACAAAGAAAATAAAGAATATGTGGCTAGAATTATCAGATGCAGAAGAATCAGTGGAAGAGAAAAGAAGAAATATGATTAGCAAATTAAAAAAAGAGCAAATGAAAACTACTACAATCAATAAAATATTTGCAATTGAGTTTAAGGTGGTGTAAGAATGGATAATAACCAAAAATGGATTAATGAGGTTATGAGTCAAAATGTAGATGCTTCAATTGGAGAAGACTATACCAGACTAGCATTAAATTTTGTATTTATTAAAGATAATATATTTGAAAATAAAATATATTTAAAAAGAATAGTTGAATTTATTTATAGATTTTATATTGATAATACTAATTTAGCTAAGGTTAATCCATCTCCTTTAATAAAAAATATAAAGCATTATAAGCCTGATGATTTATATAATTATTGTTATGAACAATTATTGATATGGAAAAAAGATAAAAAATCATTATTATCTTGTAATAAGGAGTACATAGAATTATCTTCTAAAATTGATAATAATAATGATTTTATTAATAAATATAAATTTATAATAAAGATGATGTTTATAAAATTCTTAAAAAAAGAAATTTGGTATGATGATGATGTAGAATCTAATGTAAATGAAAACTTGAATATAGAACAATATTTATCTTATATGAAGAACAGCAAAGAAAGAAATAGAATGTTTGAGGAAATAAATTATTGTCCATTATGTGAAGAAACTGATGAAAAAGCTTTAAATGCAATCCATATAGTTAAATATAATAAATGTGAGCAAGATGAATTAGTAGATAAAAACAATATGTTGTTATTGTGCGATGAACATTGTAAAGAATATATGAATAATAAATTTCAGTTTTTAGATAATGGATATATTAAAATAATAGAACCAAACTTAAATTTAGATAAAAGAATGCACTTAGGAATAGAATTATTAAATGGTAACAGAAAAAAATTCATTGAAAGGAGTATAATGGTAAATGATAATACAAAAAAATAAAATCTTAAAGAAAATGGATTTCAAAAATGAAAAAGAACTTCAAACATATGTAGAGAATAATATGAAATCAATATTAGGATATAAATTTATTGCAACAGAATTTAGTGTAGATAATTGTAGAATAGATTCATTAGGATATGATGAAGAAAACAAAACTTTTATAATTGTAGAATATAAAAACATAAAGAATAACAGCTTAGTTGATCAAGGGTATTCATATCTAGCACTTATGTTAAAAAGGAAAGAAGCTTTTGTTTTAAAGTATAATAATGTAACAAAATCAAATTATGAAATAAAAGATATAGACTGGTCTCAAGCAAGGATTGTATTTATTTCACCTTTTTTTTCAGAAAGACAGATAAATGCAACAGAATTTGAAGGTATGCCATTTGACTTAATTAAAGCAGTAAAATATGAAAATGATATAGTTGAATTTGATAAATTATCAAAGAACCCAAATTTGAAAGAAGAATATACACCTAAAAATGAAAAAATACAGGATGTTATTAAAGAAATTAAAGTTTATACAGAAGATTATCATCTAAGTAAAACAACAGAAAAAATTAAAGAGTTATATGAAATATTAAAAAATGAAATATTAAATCTTGGAGATATAGACATAGAATACAAGAAATTTTATATTGCTTTTAAAGGAAATACCAATATTGCAGATGCTGAAATATATAATTCAAAAATAAAATTATTTATAAATATGAAAAAAGGCACATTAAATGATCAATTAAATTTGACTTTAGATATGTCAAAAGTTGGACATCATGCAAATGGGGATTATGCAATAGAAATTACTTCTGAAGAAGATATAGATAATGCTATTCCTTTAGTAAAGCAATCTTTGAAAATTAATAAAAAATAATACAAAAGAAAAGCAAAATATTAATGTATATTTGAACATTGTATTTTGCTTTTTTGTTGGAGGAAAGATGGACAAGATAAATGAAATTATAAAAATATATGATAAAATGTATATAAAACAAATAAAAAAGATACTAAAGGTTTTAGATGAACAAGATGATATGGATGATTCATGTAAAAATAATCTTTGCGCAGCAGGGGAATTACTTATTAGTATTATGAAAATGATAGAGACAAATAATGTTAATGTTGCATTACCATGTTTGAGAAATGTTTATGAAATGTTATTAAAGGCAATTATTTTGGAAGATAATCAGAATATGAGGGAATCATATAATAAGATAATTAAAGACACAGAAAAAGATAGAATGAGTGAGGTTAGAAAATATGTTGGTGAAAACTTTAATAAATACTTCAGCATTATAGAAAAAGATGAAATATTTGAAAATACACTAGGAGAAGGCATTTTAACATATATCTATAAATGTTTATGCAGATATTCACATGCTACTAAAGTAAATGAGTTTGTATATTTAATAGAAAAAGAAAATGATTTAAAAGAATTATTTAATTTATATTTGAGCCTTTTTCTTGTTTATCAAATTATATTGGTATATATAGATGCAGTTTGCACCAAATTAAAGTTAGAGAAATTAAATAATGAAATATTTTTAGTGAGTGGCATTATTTTTTTAAATGCAATAAATGTTTTGGCAATATTGAAAAGTAAAATTGAAGATATAAAAGATTACAGTGAAAAGATATTAGGAGAGCCAGATGATTTATTTAAAATTAGAATTGAAGAAGAAAAAGAATTAAGTACATTTTTTATAGAAGACATAAAAACACAAATAGAAAGCATTAATGTACAAAAGGAAATAGTAGATAACTACTGTAAAAGAGTTTTAAGAAAGTATTTTACTCGAAAACAATTAGAAAAAATAGACGAAATAATTAAAAGTATAAAAGAAGGAGAAAGAATATGAATTTAACAGAAGAACCAATTATTTTAAATGAGACTAATGACTTTTTAGGAAGTTTAGAAAAGGCTAATTCAATAGCAAAATTTATTGAAACTGATAGTGAATTATTATCAAAAAATAATATGATTGCAATTTATGGAGAATGGGGAAATGGAAAATCTTCTTTAATGAAAACTATTGCTGAAAAGCTAGAAAACGATAAATATGAAAAAATATGGATAGATATGTGGAGAGAAGAAAGTGATTATAGCAATTTAAGTATAAAAATTTTAAACAAGATTCTTGAAAAAATAAAATTGGATGATTCAACACGAAAAGGATTATTGCAAGCATTTATTATACTAGGAAAAGGTATAAATGTAAATATTCCACTAGTATCATATGATATGGAAAAAGCTTTTGAACAATTAGAAAAAGAAATAGATCCAAGTAATAATATGGATAATTTTATAAAAACATTTCAAGATAAGGTAAAAAAGTATATAGAAAAGAAAAATAAAAAAATAATTGTATTTATAGATGATTTGGATAGGTGTAATAGTGAAAATATGCTTAATATAATTTATAATATTAAATTGTTATTGTCTGTACAAGATATTATATTTATTTTTGGAATTGATAAAAAAGCAGTTTCATTAGCTCTAATGAATAAATATAATAATGAAGAAAATAAAGCTGAAAGTTTTTTAGATAAAATATTTCCAGTATCGTTTAATATGCCAAATAAAGCCATAAATTTAAGTTTATTTTTAAAAGCAAGTTTAGGAAAACTAGATGAAAATAAAATTAGTGTAATAGAAGAGTTTTTAACAGAAATCAATTTTATCAATCCAAGAAAATTAAAAAAAGTTTTTTTTAGATATTATTTAGTTAGAAATCAATTAATAGAGAAAAAATTATTAGATGAAGAAAAAGTATGGAATATTATTTGGGTTTTATTTTTTATAATAGAAAGTGAATTTGAACAAAATAATTATTTATATATGATAAAAAATAAAAAGATGGATTTGTTAGGCAGTAAATTGGAATTTGAAACATCACATGTCTCAATTAGAAAAAAAATAGCATTTAATGACTATAAAATATCGTTGCGTAAAGCTAAAGGTGAAAAGACTATATATATTCCAGTAGATTTATTTCAATTTATGTTAAATCCAGACGATTTAATTAAAGACAGAATAGATATATTCGGAATTGAAAATAAATTAGGAGTGGTTATTGAAACAAATCTATGGTTAGAATTATATAAGGATTCAATAAGTAAAAGATTTACTCTTTATTTTAATAATAATTATAGTAAATGTATAGAAGAAATGGGGACTAAACTTGATAAATTTTTAGTGCAAAGAAAAGAAATATTAGAAGAAATTAATAAATGGCTATAAGAAAAAAGGCGAGATTATGTTCTCGCCTTTTACTATTTGTTTAAACACCCCATAACAAGCTGACTTCCATCTACAAAACCATTTCTATAATATTTCTCATTCCAGTAACAAAGATAATCCATAAAGTTTTTATCAAGCTGATCTAATTGCTTCTGGACATATTTCTTATTTTGTTTTGGTACATTATTTAAAATTTTTTCAGCCAATTCATCAAAATATATACAATATTTTTTATCTTGAGGAGTCATATTACAAAATGCAGTCTCCTCTCTAAATTCTAACCATTCCTTAATAATATCATCATTAACTTCTCTAAAACTATTCATAAATAAACCTCCAAATTATATAAAATTAAAAAATGTCCCCAATTTGCAAATGTATATTTGAACATCTTGTGCGACATGACTTTCAAAATTTTGGGGACAGAAAGGGGACAAAAGCCCACAAAAATGCCCTAAAATCGCACAAGAGTTCAGTAAAAGAAAAATGCTATAAACACTTATATTTCAATAAAAACTAAACATTTCAATAAACTTCAAAAATGGCTAATTGAATTCTCATAACCCGAAGGTCGCAAGTTCGAGTCTTGCCTCCGCAACCAAACTTATATCGTTACAGCTATAAAGGTTGTAGCGATTTTTTATGTTCTCTAATTAGTTAACAATAACGCTTTAAAACAGCCCTTTTATGTAGAATTGGGGAAAAGTTGGTGAAGAAATCCTCAAAAAATGTTTATATTTCTAATAAATTTTCAGTAAAAGACTATGGGAAACCTAAAATATTTTTTAGTAGTCTTTTACTTTTTTTTATCGTGAAAAGTCTAATGACTTTAGTGAAATCTGAAAAAAGATTTTAGACTAATTTTTGTGGTAGTAGCAAGTTTTCTAAAACACTTCCTGCTTGTCTATTGTGAGAAATAATAGGATGCACGTAAAAGTTAAATGTTGTTGTAATTTGTGCATGTCCTAGTCTTGCTGCTACAACTGCTACATCAATGTTTTGTGATATTAAAAGTGTAGCATTTGTGTGTCTTAATCCGTGAAAGTTAATTACAGGTAGTCCTATTTGTGCAACATATTTCACAAACCATTTGCTAATTGTAGAAGGGTGCATAGGTTTGCCATCAGCTTGTACAAATAACCTATCAGAATCAGTCCATAATTCGCCGTAAATGGATTTTTGTTCTTCATACCATAACTTATATTCCTCGAGTAAGGAAATTACGAAATCTGGAATTGCTACTTCTCTGATAGAACTTTCTGTTTTTGGTGTTTTTGTAAATACACCTTTATCTGCTAAATATTGACTTGAACGATTTATACTTATAATGCCAGTTTTAAAATCAACATCTTGCCATTCTAATCCCATTAATTCACCAAGCCTTACACCAGTAAATACTGTTAAGATGATTGCGACTTTGTATTTGATTTGATCTTCACCAAGTGATGTTAAATTTTCTAATAATACTTTACATTGCTCATCATCATAATATCTTCTTTTAGGCTTTTTAGCTTTTGGCGGTTGAACACGTTCTGCAGGGTTAGATACAATCAATTGCCAATATATAGCCTTGTGTAGCATTGCACGAAGTAGTCTGTGATGCTCTAATATAGTTTTGCCAGATAAGGGTTTTAGAGTTTTCTTACCATCGTTGATTTTCTTTCTAACTAACTGAGTATCTCTACTAAGTAAATCATAGAATTGCATAATGTCAGTTGGTTTAATTTTGTTAATATAGAAATGTCCAAAGTAGGGTAAAATTCTTGTTTCTAGCATTCTGCAATATCTTTTGTAAGTTGAAGGTGCAAGTTCCTTTGAACCATAATCTCTTTTCCATATTTCAGTAAATTCAGAGAATTTTAGAGATTTACCCTCTATTACAAGACCGTTTTGAACATCTGCAACAAATTTAGCAAGTTCTATTTCAGCATCCTTTTTTGTTCCATGTATTGTTTTGGTTTTCTTAATAGGTCTTCCTTGCAAGTCATATCCAGCAAGGCATACTAATCTGTAACTATTCTTTCCTCTTTTTTCAATACTCCCAGCCATTACCTTTTTCACCTCCTTTCAGGCATACCTATGGGTGGGAGAGGAATGTATTAAATTTATTTTAAATATTCATCAAGCATTTTAGATAATTGATTAAACTCATCTATATATTTATCAATATTTAAAACTTCTAAAAATTTTTTCGTTGTTTCATTATAAATATAAATAGTTATACCAATGTCTTCATGAATGTTTCCATATATTAAATCTCCATCTATTGAAACTCCATCTTCTCTTAGGTCTATGATGGAACCTGAACAATCAAAATCAGCATGGACAAATGAAGATAAAAATTGAAAAAATATATATTGCTCTTCTAAATCAGCTTTTTGTGCTAATTGAAATTTCGTTATTTTTTTATAAGGGTGTTTTTCTAACTCTTTTTCATAAGCTTCTTGATATTCTATTATTTTATCTTGAGGTATTAGTGTATAAAGCTTTAATTCACTAATTTTATTTAAAATACCTTGTTTATTATACAAAGCTTCTGCAGTAAAATCTTCAATAATAGAATGATCTATACATGAAGCACATATTCTAAAAGCAAATTCATGTATGCTTCTCAATAAACTTTGTGCAGCTTCTGGTAAGCCACGTTCAATTAATATAAAGTATGCTTGCCAATATTTTATAAACTGCATATATGTAGAATATAAATATATTCCAAATTCATCGTGATCCTTATCAGAAAATTCTTGCAATATTTTATAAGAAAAATCTAATAAAGTATAGATTATATTATAATCAGTACTGTTTTGATTTCTAATTTTCTTAACTAGTAAATCCATTTTATCATCTAAGAAGTATTTCTCTAGAGGTTCACCATTTTTCATTATAAAAGTTCCTTTCTATTTTCTTGTTTTATTTAGCCAATCTTTAAATTGTTCTTGAGTTTTTTTACCAGATTTAATATCTTGTTTAAATTGATTTGCTTCTGATTTCCATGATTCATATTTTTCAAGATACATTGGAATATCGGGATTTCTATTTGCTAACATTTTTTTTGCTGATAATGTTTTTCTATATAATAAATTTACTTCGTCTTTTTTTAGTTTTTCATTATATGCATTATTAGCTCCAACTTCTTTGCATGTTTTATTATTTTCAAATATTCTATTACAATATACTGAAGAAACTCTATTTTCAGGTATAAAATATCTTCCACAGTTTTTGCATGTTTTAATTGGTATATTGTTTTCTACAAAATATAAAACACAAAAATAATATGCACTTAAAAGTGAACTAAAAGAATACATATAATTTTTTATTTGAAAATTTTGATTTTTTTTGCATTCGTTTTTTATATATTTAGCAAAAGCTTCTGGAGAATTGAAGTTGGATTCCTTTATTGATTTATCATACTCTGAAAAATCAAATTCTTGACTAAAACTTACATCTGTTAAATACTTAAATAATTCCATATATGAATCTTCTTTATATGAATGAACATATATATAGTATCTTTGTGTAGGAGTTAAACCATTTAAGTATTTTTCTTCATTAATATTATAAGAAAAATCAATAACATCTCTTAACGCTTTTTGTAAAACAATATAAGAGTCCATAATATTTTTAATTCCTGCACTCATCTTTGATTGGAAATAATCTATGTCAATACTATCGTCATTTTTACTTGCACGAGGATCCTCATAAAATAAATTAAAATCTTCACTAAAGGATTTACCAACTGGATCTGTTAAAGCAGCTATACCATATTTAAACAATAATTTTTTTATGAATATTTTATCAATTACATTAGCGTTTAAAAAATCAAATAAAAAATTTCCAAGTGGGTTCCTAAATGAGTGAGATTCTTGTACATAACGGTCTTCAATATCATGAATATCATTTTCAAAAAGATATTCATGATATTCTTTGGATGTTTTAAAATTATCGCTAGTAAGTATAGGTTGAAAATTAGATATTGAATTAGGTTTATATATAAATGATTCTATCTTAAAAAAATTTGTACTTATATTTTCTTCTTTATTTGTAAAGTCGAGTAAAAAATACGGAAATATCAATAGTTTCACCTCGTTAACAATTTTAAATGCTAAAGTTGGATTCTAAATTGATATCAAAAACAACTAATAAATCTTGATTTTTTACAAGTTAACAATTATAATCCGACTAGAACATCGTTAACAATAATATACAACATTACGAAACAGATGTCAACTAAAATCTAAAAAAAGGAGGAAAAAATTATGGAATTACAAAAAGTACAAAGAACAACACTAACTATGAAAGAAGCAGCTGAGTATTTAGGAGTATCTTATTGGTTAATAAATCAATTAGTTAGAAGAAAACAAATACCTTGCTCAAAAGTTGGTGGAAAATTCTTGTTTAGAGTACAAGTATTAGATGAATACTTAAGTAATAAAGAACAAGAATCAGTTAATTACTAATTTAATAGAAAGAGAGGAAAGGAGGATATGTATGATATTCAGTGGTTCAAGGTAGAAAAGAACATCTTCTATAATAGAAAGATTCAATTACTCTTGGGACTGAAAGATGGAGATACATATTTTAGAGTATGGATGCAATTATTATCATTAGCAGTAGAATGTGGAGATGGTGGAAGATTAATAATTGGTAATAATCCGATTTCAGTTAAAGAATTTTCGAAAATTATGGGAAAATCTTCGAAAAAAATGAGCAAAATATTGGAAAATTTTCTAGAATTAGAAATGCTTACAAAAGATGGAGAAGTATATGTTATAAAAAATTGGAATAAGTATCAAAGTCTTGATAGACAAGAGACTTATCAAATTAATAATCGTGAAAGACAAAGACGTTTTAGTGAAAAAAAGAAAAAAGAACAGGAAAAAACTAACGTTAGTCTAACGTTAGATAACGCTACAGAAGAGAAAAGAGAAGAAAAGATAACAAAAGAAGTAAGAAAAGAAGAGAATATAAGAGAGGAGGAAGAAAGTGGATTCAGAGAATACAAGTTGTAATGATGTTATACACAATAGACTCAAAAAATGTGGATTTTGTGGTAAAGAATTACAACCAATTGGACTTGATTATCTCTATGCAAATATATCTGAAGATAGTATTGAATATGAAAGATGTGATTGTAGTAAATCTAAAGAGTATTGGAAAGAAATAGACAATAAAGAATATGAACAGCAAAAAAGAAATAGAATTAGAAATATTATAAATACAATTTATAAACAAAACTATATAGGAAGAAAATTACAAGAAATGAACCTAGAAAACTTTTATTTTGACTCTAGTAACAAGTATGTTTTAGATGTTGTAAATGATTATATTAATAAGAATAAAGACACAATGAAATCCGATAGTCTGATAATAATGGGCAAGTCAGATGTAGGTAAAACTCATTTAGCAGCAGCTATTGCAAACAAACTAATAGAGAATGATAAAATAGTTTTAATGGAAAGATTAACTAACCTATTGGATAGAATAAGAGAAACTTATGAGAACAATACTAAATCAGAAAATGAATTAATAGAGATTTATTCAAATGCTGATATGCTTATAATTGATGATCTAGGAACAGAGAAAATAAGTAACTGGGCATTAGAAAAATTATACACAATAATTCAAAATAGATATGAAAATGGATTACCAATTATCATAACAACTAGGTTTAATAAACGAGGATTAATTGAAAGATTTAGTTATAGTAAGGATTCAGATTTAGTAGATGCAATGATATCAAAATTGTATCAAATGTGCTTTGGAATATTATTAAAAGGCACAAAAAAAGAGTTAGTAAAGTCGCCAAACTTAAAATACTAACCCAAATGATTATATTATTATTGTAATATAAAAATAAAAAAATGTAAAGAGAAAGTGAGGAATAAATTATGATAAAAGACAAAGATATTAAAAATATACCAGTAGAAAAAATAAAAATAGGAGATGAAGAATTTGAGTTTAAGCACAATGAGTTTATGAAACGCATGGAGCAAGAGATGAAATTATACGGAGTAAAAAGACCATTTGATGTTACAAAAATAGGAGAAGATTATGTGATTTATAATTCGTTAAATACATTTTCTGCAGCTAAAAATGCAGGACTTAAAACAGTACCATGCAAAGTTATAAGTAACAAAATGATGAACGAAAAGATAAAAGAATTAAATTATCATAGAAGAGGACATGAATTAAAAGAAATCTAAAAAAGAGTATAAAAAGTACCTGAATTGAAAAAATCTAGGTACTTTTTTGATATTATAAGAACTTTTATAGGAACAATTTTGGTACCTAAATTGGTACAATAAAAACAAGAAAATGTAATTTTTTTGTCCTAGCAAGCACTGAAATTGGGAGACCGAAATTTATGTTTGTCTCAAATTCTATTCAATGGGATGAAATCCCAATCCCTTTTTGAAAAGTAAAAATATGTCGAAAAAAGTAGAAAAATTTGTAAGGCAAATTTCTTTATATTTATTGAGAAAAATGTCGTTTTATGATATAAAATATAATAGAAAAATTATAAGTGATTGGAGGCAAAGAATGGCAAAAAAAGAATCAAGTACAATGTTAGGATATGAAGACAAGCTATGGCTTGCAGCAGATAAATTAAGAGGAAGTATGGATTCTTCTGAATATAAACATGTTGCTTTAGGACTAATATTCTTAAAATATGTGTCTGATGCATTTGAAGTAAGACAACAACAAATTGCTCAAGATGAATATGCAGATCCAGAAGATAAAGATGAATATTTATCTGAAAATGTTTTCTGGATTCCAAAAGAAGCAAGATGGGAAGAAATAGTAAAATATACAAATAGTCCAGAAATAGGACAAGTAATAGATAAAGCTATGGACTTAATTGAAAAAGAAAATCCTAGATTAAAAAATGTATTAAATAAAAATTATTCACGACCAGAGATTGATAAAACAAGATTAGGAGAACTTGTTACATTATTTACTAATTTAGAGATTGGAACAGATAGAGCTAAAGAAGTAGATATGCTAGGAAGAGTATATGAGTATTTCTTAAGTAAATTTGCTTCAGCAGAAGGAAAGAATGGAGGAGAATTCTATACACCTTCTTGCATAGTTAGAACTTTAGTTTCTATGATTGAACCGTACAAAGGAATTGTTTATGATCCTTGTTGTGGATCTGGAGGAATGTTCGTACAATCATATAAATTTGTAAAAGAACATCAAGGTAATTCAAGAGAAGTATCTGTATATGGTCAAGAACTTAATCCAACAACATGGAAACTAGCAAAGATGAACCTCGCTATTAGACAAATAGAAGGAAATTTAGGAGATAGAAATGCTGATACATTCCATAATGATCTACATAAGTCTTTAAAGGCTAATTTTATATTAGCAAATCCACCTTTTAATATTTCAGATTGGGGCGGAGATAAATTAAGAGATGATGTAAGATGGAAATATGGAATTCCTCCAGTAGGTAACGCAAATTATGCATGGCTTCAACACATGATACATCATTTGAACCCAGAAAACGGAGTTGCAGGAACAGTATTAGCTAACGGAGCGTTAGCAAGCGATTCAAGCGGAGAAGGCGAAATAAGAAAGAATATGATAGAAGGTAGAGTAGTTGAATGTATAGTTACTATGCCTAGTCAATTATTCTATGCTACTGGAATTCCTTGTTCTTTATGGATTATGAGAAGAAATAGAGATGAAAAAACAAGAAATAAAGTATTATTTATAGATGCTAGAAATTTGGGTTCAATGATAGATAGAAAAGTTAGAGAACTTACTGAAGAAGATATTTCAAAAATTGCAACAACATATCATAACTGGAGAAACGAATCAAATTATGAAGACAAATTAGGATTTTGCAAATCAGCAACTATCGATGAAGTAAAAGAAAATGATTATGCTTTAACTCCAGGTAGATATGTTGGAACTCCAGAAGATGAAGGCGATGGAATTCCTTTTGAAGAAAAAATGCAAAAACTTACGGTAGAATTATCAGAACAATTAAAAGAAGAAGAAGCTCTTAATAAAGAGTTAAAGAAAGTGTTAGGAGCGATAGGATATGAAATATAAGTTAGGAGATATTGTTACAGTATTAGGAGATGGACTTCATGGAACACCAAAGTATGATGATAATGGCGAATATTACTTTCTTAATGGAAACAATATTGAAAACGGAAAATTAGTAATAAAACCAGACACAAAAAGAGTAAATCATGAAGAATATTTAAAATATAGAAAAGAATTGAATGATAGAACTATTTTAGTTTCAATAAATGGTACATTAGGCAAAGTTGGAACTTATAACAATGAAAAATGTATATTAGGCAAAAGTGCATGTTATTTTAATATTAAAGAAAGCGTTAATAAGGAATATATAAAGTTTTTATTAACTGGCAAAAATTTTCAAGATTATATTGAAAATTATGCAACAGGCACAACAATTAAGAACATGTCTTTGAAAGCAATGAAAGACTTTGAATTTGAACTTCCTGATAGAGATATTCAAGATAAGGTTGCATACATACTGAACTCTATAACATCAAAAATTGAAGCAAATACGCATACAAATAATAATTTGTATAAGATATTTAGAAATATTTATAGAGATACATTTCATAATAAGAATTCTAGTTATATTAAATTTAGCGACTTTAATGAAGCTGGAACTTTAATAATGGGACAATCTCCAAAAGGTTCAAGTTATAACGAAGAAAAGAAAGGAATTCCTTTAATAAATGGAGCTGCAGATTATAAAGATGGTATGCTTAATTCAAATAAATATACTTCAGAACCCACAAGAATATGCAATGCTAAAGATTTAGTTTTTTGCATAAGAGCTACAATAGGTCAATTAACTATTGCTGATCAAGAATATTGTTTAGGTCGTGGAGTGGCTTGTATCTCAAATATTAATGAAACCTATTATGAATATGTATATAATATTATAGAAGATTCAATAGATAAGCTAAAGCAAGTTGCAACTGGAAGCGTAATTTTAGGATTAAGTAAAGATGATATAAATAACTTAGAAGTATATCAGCCAACATTAGAAGAAATAGAAAAATTTCATATAATAGAAGAACCAATTCTTAAAAGAATGTTACAAATAAAAGAACAAAATAAGAAATTAGAAAAAATTAGAGATACTTTATTACCAAAACTTATGAATGGGGAAATAGACCTAGATAAAATCGAAATTTAGTCATACAAATTGTTATTTGTTACAGTGATGTATAATATTGCTGAAAGGAGCAATATTATATGGAAAAAGAACAAGTAATTTTAACAATCACAAATGAAATGTCCAATAATTTGACTAATTATCAGCTAGAATTATTGAAAAATGTACTAATAATTCAGTTTAAAAATATTGAAATAACAGTATTAACTGATGAAATAAAGAAAAAAGAAGAACAAAACACTAATGAAAAATACATAAATTCCTTTTTATCAGCAAAAGAAGTCGAAGGTTGCTCTATAAGAACAATAAAATATTATAGGGAAAATATTGAAAATCTAATATTAAAACTCGATAAACCCATAAAAATAATTACAACTGAAGATATTAGAAAATATTTGTCAGACTATAAAGAATCAAATAATTGTAGTAGCGTAACAATAGACAACTTAAGAAGAATATTTTCAAGTTTTTTCTCATGGTTAGAAGATGAAGATTATATTATAAAAAGTCCAGTTAGAAGAATTCATAGAGTTAAAACCGCAACTTTGGTAAAAGAAACATTTTCTGATGAAAATATAGAAACCATGAGAGATGAATGTAAATTTATTCGTGATTTAGCAATGATTGAATTGTTATATTCAACAGGAATAAGGGTAGGAGAGCTAGTAAACTTAAATATAGAAGATATAAACTTTGAAGATAGATCATGTATAGTACAAGGAAAAGGAAATAAACAGAGAGAGGTATATTTTGATGCAAGAACCAAAATACATTTAAAACAATACCTCGAATCAAGAAAAGATAATAATAATGCTTTATTTGTTTCAAAGAATCAACCGCATCAAAGACTTTCAATATCTGGAGTTGAAAGAATAGTTAGAAATTTAGGATTTGAAACAAACATAAATAAAGTACATCCTCATAAATTTAGAAGAACTTTAGCTACAATGGCAATAGATAAAGGGATGCCAATAGAACAAGTACAAAAATTATTAGGACATGTAAAAATAGAAACAACAATGCATTACGCAATGGTTAATCAAAATAATGTAAAAAATTCACATAGAAAATATATAGGATAGGTGGAATATATGAAATTAGTAAAACTAAAAGATATATCAATCGGGCAAGGCAACTATGGAATAGGAGCTGCAGCAGTCGATTATAATAATGATTTATATAAATATTTAAGAATAACAGACATACACGAAGACGGAACAGTAGATGAAAATGAGCTTAAGTCTGTCGATGATATAAATGCAAAAGATTATCTACTTAAAGAAAATGATATATGTTTTGCTAGAACTGGAAATAGTACAGGAAAAACTTATTTCTATGATGGAACAATAAAAGATTTAGTATATGCAGGTTTCTTAATAAAATTTAGTCTTGATAATAATAAGGTTAATCCAAAATATATAAAGTATTATACACTATCAAATAAGTATAAAAATTGGGTTAAAGAAATTCAAACAGGAAGTACGAGAGGAAATATCAACGCAAAAATGTATGGAGAGTTAGAAATCGAACTTCCAGAAAGAGAATATCAAGATAAAGCGGTTGAATTACTAGAAACTATTACAAAAAGAATCGAATTAAATAAGCATACAAATAATAATTTGCTAGCAGCATAATTTAATAATAATCGCACATAAATAATAATTTATAATAATTTCTTTAATGATTCTAAAAATGATTGGAATGTAAAAACATTAAAGGAAATATCAAATAATTTTGACTCAAAAAGAAAACCAATGTCGAGTAGGGAACGAGAAGAACACAAAGGTAATTATCCATATTATGGAGCAACCTCTATTATAGACTATGTTGATAGTTATTTATTTGATGATACATATATTCTTATGGGAGAAGATGGAACAGTTGTTACTGCTGATAATAAACCAGTTTTACAATATATATGGGGAAAGTTTTGGGCTAATAATCATGCTCATGTATTACAAGGAAGTATAGTTTCAAATGAATATTTATACTTTGCATTAAGAAATACGGATGTTAAATCTCTTGTAACTGGAGCTGTTCAACCTAAAATAAATCAAGAAAATATGAATAAATTAAAGTTTATTATTCCAGATAAGGATAATTTAAAAATACTAGAAAACAATTTATCAATATTGATGAAAAAATATAAAGATAATTGTTGTAAAATTTCAACGCTAGAGCAAATTAGAGATACTTTACTACCAAAACTTATGAATGGAGAAATAGACCTAGAT
>ENA-OOZG01000107-OOZG01000107.1-human-gut-metagenome-genome-assembly--contig:-NODE-107-length-69671-cov-10.777221_pt1 | contig 69671 bp, 58 predicted proteins | sample MGYA00241706_ERZ501384 | MGnify/ENA primary metagenome ERZ501384 (study PRJEB25962, sample SAMEA2042742) | human gut metagenome | biome: human gut; feature: human-associated habitat; material: faeces...
CACGTATGACTCCAGAGGAAATCTTCGATATAGAATTATAATGCGTCAGCCCTGGAATTGCGGGTAGTACTCAGACGAGTGCTACCCGCTTTTTTGTACCTTTGTGGTGGCTCTGTGCCTTGACACTTCACTAGATGCTCACCTCACCATCCATACAGTGGTTCACACCGATCGAGATAGCCCCTCTACCGACAGCTATAGCGGGGCGATATGGGGATTGTATCTTGACACTTGGCTCCTGCTTTAGTGAGCATATAGGCGAGCGTATGAGACATCTAGGGTATGACGTACTGGTCAATCCTTATGGTACGCTCTACAATCCGATCAGCATCTGCGATACGCTAGAGGATCTGCTCCGCGATGAGCAGCACCGACCTGACTACACTCCTTATATTATAGAGCGCGACGGACTCTACTACAGTCTGCGCCACCATAGTGCGATCTATGGTGAGAGTCTCGAGGAGGCGCAAGAGGCGACTGCCCAGCTATGGCATACAGCTCATAGCCGACTCGCCGAGGCGGACTGGCTCTGGATCACCCTAGGCACTACACAGGTCTACTACTTGGCAGAGGATGGTCGTGCCGTGGCAAATTGCCAGCAACTCCCCGCTCGTCTTTTCGACAGACGGGACCTTTCACTAGAACTACTTCAGGAGCGTATGCTTGCGACGCTCTCTCAGCTTCTTGCGCAGCATCCGCTGCAGGTGGTCTTGACGGTTAGTCCCGTGCGCTACTTGCAGGACGGCTTGGCGGAGAGTAACTTGTCAAAGAGCAAGCTTCGCATCCTCTGCGACACGCTCTGTCGTGAGCTACCCGCCTGTCACTACTTCCCAGCTTATGAGATCCTGCATGACGAACTGCGGGACTATCGCTTTTACGCTAGAGACTTGACTCATCCGTCTGAAGAAGCGGTCGACTACATCGCAGATCACTTCGTCGCATACTGGGCAAGCCAAGAGGCGCGTGAGGTGGAGATGCGTCAGGCCGCTCAGCGTCTGCGTAAGCTCTCACAGCATCGCCCTAAGACTCCGCATGGAGCCGAGCGACTAGAGGCACAGATAGCTGAGCGCATAGCACATTACCAGGAGCAATATGGTGAGAAGCTCTGCATACCCTCCATCATCGAATCATTATGACCCCTATTACACAACTATAATGTCTACACTGCAAAACATCCTTGAGTACCTTCGTCCTATCCAGACGCATCTCGTCGATGAGCGTCCGATACGGCATATCCTGACCGATAGTCGTAAGCTCACCTCACCGAGTGACAGCCTCTTCTTCGCTATGCGTACCGCCTCGGGCGATGGACATAAATATATTCCCCAGCTCTATGAGCATGGGGTTCGTGCCTTCTTCATCTGCGAGCCGATCGAACCCTACGTGGAGCGCTATCCTGACGCCAATATCGTACAGGTGCAGGAGACGCTCCGTGCGCTGCAGCAGATCGCTAGCCACTGGCGTATGCGCTACGACTATCCAGTCATCGGTATCACGGGGAGCAATGGTAAGACGGTCGTCAAGGAGTTTCTCTACCACCTTCTCTCAGGTTGCTATCGCATCGTACGATCGCCAAAGAGCTACAACTCGCAGCTCGGCGTGCCGCTCTCGATACTTAATATGGAGGAGGAGCATACGCTCGCTATCTTTGAGGCGGGGATCTCGATGCCGATGGAGATGCTACGCCTCCAGCGCATCATACGGCCGACGCTCGGTATCTTGACCAACATTGGTGCAGCGCATCAAGAGAACTTCGTCTCGCTCAATCAGAAGATCGAGGAGAAGCTCCAGCTCTTTGTCGATGCTGACCACTTTGTATACGATGCCGATAGCGATGAGATACAGCGAGGCATTGACAACCTAGGACTATCGGACAAAGCTATCGGCTGGAGCCTTACCCCAGGCAAAGCTTACTACCACGTCTCCTACAGCAATTCAGGGGACGGCACTACAACCATCACAGCTCAGCATGCGGATGAGAGCAGCACGGTGACCATTCCCTTTGCAGATCAAGCCTCCATACAAAACGCTACGCACTGTCTCTGTCTCATTGGTCTCCTGCCACTCACCACGGCTCAGCGTCAGGCGGTGCTAGCGCGCTTTGCAACTCTGGAGGCAATCGAGATGAGACTAGAGGTCAAGGAGGGGCAGGCAGGCAATAGACTGATCAACGATGCGTATAATAACGACATCAACTCGCTACGCATTGCGCTAGACTTTCAGAAGCAGCGCACCGCCACTTCGCATCAGCAGGCGGTTATCATCCTCTCCGATATCCTACAGAGTGCTCAGCTACCACGAGACCTTTACAAGCAGGTGGGGGAGATGATCGCACAGTATCCGCACACACTCTTCATCGGTGTGGGACGGGAGCTGTGCAACTATCAGGACTACTTCCAGGGGAGTGGGGAAGGGAAGACCGCCTTCTACGAGACGACCGACCAGCTCCTCGCCGATGACCTGCTCGGCACCATCAGTCATGCGGAGATCCTGGTCAAAGGGGCCAGACAGTTCCAGTTCGAGCGTATCGTACAGCACCTAGCCAAGCAGGTGCACGAGACCACACTAGAGATAGACCTAGAGGCTTTGGTGAGCAATCTGAAGAGCTACAAGGCACTCCTCTCACCTGAGACACGGATCATCGTTATGGCCAAGGCGCAGGGCTATGGTATCGGAGCTTACGAGCTGGCCAAGGCTCTGGAGCAACAAGATCTCGCAGCGCTGGCGGTGGCACTAGCTGACGAGGGCAAGGAGCTACGCAGCAAAGGAATCCTTCTTCCGATTATCGTGATGAACCCTGAGGTCGAGGCTTTTGAGGTGATGACGCAGAGTCGCCTAGAGCCTGAGATCTACAACGAACGCATACTTCGTGAGTTTGCCCGTCATGTGGAGCGTCAGGGGTTGAGCCACTATCCTGTTCATATCGAGCTAGACACCGGTATGCACCGTACAGGCTTTACGCCAGATAGAGCGACTCTAGAGCATCTGGCTCAGACGCTACACGAGGTGGAGCCACTGATACGGGTGCAGAGCATCTTTACGCACTTAGCCGCTGCCGATGAGCCGATGATGAGCGACTTTACGGAGCGACAGTTTGCCCTCTATGACGAGGGTGCCGACTACCTGACGAGCCAGCTCTCTTATCGTCCTCTACGTCATGTCCAAAACACTGCGGGCATCGAGCGATACAACCACCATCACTACGATATGGCGCGTCTAGGAGTAGGACTATATGGTATTAGTGCTACGGGTAGTCTCACCCTCGAGCCTGTCGCTAAGCTGCGTACTACGCTCCTACAGATCAAGACGATCCCAGACGGGGAGACTATCGGCTACGGACGACGTGGGCAGGTCGCTCCTGGCGGGCAGATCGGTATCATACCGATTGGCTATGCCGATGGTTATGACCGACGCTTTAGCTGTGGCGTGGGGAGCGTTATGATCCACGACACGCTCTGTCCGATCGTGGGCAACGTCTGTATGGACACTTGCATGGTCGACCTCACGGCACTCCAAGGCAAGGTCGCAGAGGGTGACGAGGTGATCATCTTTGGTGTGCCAGGCTTACAGGTGAGTGACCTCGCAGAGCGCATCGGCACCATACCATACGAAGTCATTTCCAAGCTCTCACCACGTATCAAGCGAACTTACTACAAGAGTTAGCGAACACTTTAGTACTATTTCTCTCTTGAAAAGCTTGACAGTACTTCAAATAATCAGTAACTTAGCGGAATGTTTGAGGAGACCTATCGAAAAGGCTTACCAAGATATCAAAACACAACACTATAAATAGATAATACTATGGCTATCCAGACAAAAATCGTAGAGTGTGTCCCCAACTTTAGCGAGGGACGTGACAAAGCAAAGATTGAGCAGATCGTACAACCCTTTAGAGAGACCAAGGGCGTCAAGCTCCTAGACTACAGCAATGACGAGGATCACAACCGCTGCGTGGTGACCGTCATGGGCGAGCCTGAGGCTGTCCGCAAGTCTGTCATCGCTGCTGTCGAGGTCGCTGTCAAGGTGATCGATATGACCAAGCACGAGGGTCAGCACCCACGTATGGGCGCTGTCGACGTTATCCCCTTTATCCCCATTCGCAATATGGAGATGGAGGAGGCTATCGAGCTCTCTAAGGAGGTCGGTAAGGAGATCGGCGAGCGCATCGGTGTACCCGTCTTCCTCTATGAGAAGAGTGCTACAGCTCCTCATCGTGAGAACCTTGCTAAGATCCGCAAGGGACAATTCGAGGGTATGGCGGAGAAGATTCACGAGGATGAGTGGCACCCAGACTTCGGTCCAGCTGATATTCACCCCACAGCAGGTGTCGTAGCTGTCGGTGCTCGTATGCCACTGGTTGCTTACAATGTCAACCTCAACACCTCTGACCTCTCTATCGCTGATGCAATTGCTAAGAAGGTACGTCACATCGGTGGCGGTCTACGCTTCTGCAAGGCTATGGGCGTAGAGCTAACCGATAGACACATCGTACAGGTCTCTATGAACCTCACCGACTACACCAAGACAGCCGTCTATCGTGCTCACGAGATGGTACGTATGGAGGCTCGTCGCTACGGTGTCGAGATCGTTGGTGCTGAGGTCATCGGCCTCGTACCTATGAAGGCACTCATCGATTGCGCTGAGTACTACCTCGGCATCGAGAACTTCTGCGAGACCCAGATCCTGGAGCTCCGCATGATGGAGTAGTTCAAAGAGAACGTTTTACCAACTAGAGAGTAGAGTCTCTAGGATAGCTAGTCTCCCTAGTACAACTAGTATCACTAGGGACACTAGTGTACCTAGAAAGCCTAGAAACTCTACTCTCTAACCTCTAACTTCTAAAATCTAATGTCCAATCTCTACCTATACAACATTGGTCAGATCGTGACTCGTCCAGGCTCTACCGCACAGCACGGCGCTGAGGCGATGCGCCAGCTCGGAGTCATCGAAGGACCAGCCGCCATCATCGTACGACAAGGCAAGATAGCCTTCGTCGGGACCATGAAAGAAGCCGAGCAAGTAGACCACACCGACTGCGTCGCTTATGACGCTCAGGGCGGGTGCGTCCTGCCAGGCTTTGTCGATAGTCACACCCACCTCATCTTCGGGGGATACCGTGAGGATGAGTTCCAGTGGAGACTAGCTGGTGACAGCTATATGAGCATCATGGAGCGTGGTGGGGGTATAGCCAACACGATGAAGGCGACCCGTAGCGCAACGGCTGAGGAGCTCACCCAGCGTGCCTCTGCACATCTAGACGCCATGCTATCAATGGGTGTAACCACCGTCGAGGCTAAGAGTGGCTATGGTATGGAGCTCGACACGGAGATCAAGCAGCTAGAGGTCATTCGGACGCTACAAAAGCAGCACCCGATAGACCTTTATCCCACCTTCATGGGAGCGCACGACACCCCGCCCGAGTACAAGGGACGCTCCACAGACTTCATCCACTACCTCTGTGACACGGTCATGCCAGTAGTCGTAGAGCGAGGCTTGGCAGAGTGCTGCGACATATTTACTGAGAAGGGCGTCTTCGACCATGAGCAGACACGCATCCTCTTGACTCGCGCTAAGGAGCTAGGACTCAAGGTCAAGATGCATGCCGACGAGATCGTCTCCTTCGGTGGTGCTGAGCTAGCAGCCGAGCTAGGATGTCTCTCTGCAGACCACCTACTACAGATCTCTGACAAGGGTATCCAAGCATTGGCTCAGAGCGATACGGTGGCTACCTGTCTGCCTTGTACCGCCTTCAGTCTAGGCGAAAAGTATGCGCCAGCACGTCGTATGATCGATGCGGGTTGTGCCGTAGCCGTTGCTTCCGATCTCAATCCAGGAAGCTGCTTTAGCTCCTCCATCCCCTTGATGTTTGCTCTAGCAACCATCTATATGGGTATGACCGTCGAGGAGGCCGTCACAGCACTCACGCTCAATGGCGCAGCTGCCATCGGTCGTGCTGATCAGATAGGTAGCATCGAGGTAGGCAAAGCGGGCGACCTAGCGTTGCTACGCTTCCCCTCGTATAAATTCCTTTCCTATCACTTTGGTGTCAACCTCGTACGAGCCACCATCAAGGCGGGTACCGTTTACGAAAACAAACTCGTGACCCCCACACCCAGCGTCTAGCACTCTAATAAGGTTAGTCGCATCCCATCTAATTAACTAACAAATAAACTCAATCATCCTATGAATAATAGTCTAACAGATTTGACCGTCAAGGGCCTCCTAGACGTCACCGCAGGCAAGGATCCTGTACCTGGAGGTGGTAGCATCTCAGCACTTTGTGGTTCCATTGCTGCCGCTCTCACGGAGATGGTCGCAGGACTCACTATTGGCAAGAAAAAGTATGCCGAGGTCGAGGAGCAGATGAAGCAGCTCGCCGAGCGTGTGCAGCAGATCCGTCAGCAGTTGATCCTCGATGTAGATCGTGATAGCGAGGCTTACAACGTCGTCTTTGCTGCCTTCCAAATGCCTAAAGAGACTGACGAAGAGAAGGCTGCACGCTCTGCCCAAATTCAAGAGGCTACCAAGATTGCTGCCAACGTACCCATGGAGGTCGCTCGCCGTGTCTACAGCCTGCTAAGTGATATCGAGGAGGTTGTCTCCAATGGTAACCAAAACGCCGTCACCGATGGCTGTGTCGCTATGATGTCCGCACGTAATGCGATCATCGGGGCACTCTTTAACGTACGCATCAACCTAACCTCCATCAAGGACGAGCAGTACGTAGCAGACATGACCGCAGAGGCTGATCGTCTCGAGCGTGAGGTGATCGAGCGTGAGGCTAAGGTCATAGAGTATACTAAGGAAGCTTGCAAATAGAGAAACATGTCAGCACGCAAATCATTCGCCATCGGTAGCGAGCAGCTCACGATCGAGCTATGCCGAGAGTATCTAGAGAACCACTTCGAGCTAACCCTCTCACCAGAGGCTATCAAGCGTATCGAGCACTGTCGCAACTACCTAGACCGCAAGGTCGAGGAGGTCGACAAGCCCATCTATGGTGTCACCACGGGCTTCGGCTCACTCTGCAACCGCACCATCTCGCCTGATCAGCTCACCAAGCTTCAGGAAAACATCGTCAAGAGCCACGCATGTAGCTGTGGTGACGAGGTCGCAGAGCCCATCATTCGCCTCATGCTCCTTCTGAAGGCTCATGCCCTGCAGATCGGCAATAGTGGTGTACAGGTAGAGACCGTACAGCGCATCGTTGACATGCTCAATGCGGATGTCCTACCCATCGTCTATGACCGCGGTTCGCTAGGTGCTTCAGGCGACTTAGCTCCTCTAGCTAACCTCTTCCTACCGCTCATTGGTTACGGTGAGGTACGCTACAAGGGCGAGAAGCTTCCCTCTTGCGAGGTCCTCGGCAAGTTTGGCTGGAAGCCTATCAAGCTCAAGAGCAAAGAGGGTCTAGCCCTGCTCAATGGTACTCAGTTCATGAGCTCACACGGTGTCTACGCCCTCATACAGGCAGAGCGCCTCAAGCTAGCCGCTGACTGGTGCGCAGCACTCTCACTAGAGGCCTTCGCCGGACTAGACGCACCCTACGATGATCGTCTGCACCAGATACGTCCACACCAGGGACAGATACAGGTTGCAGCCCACATGCGTGAGCTACTCAAGGGTAGCGAGATGATTGCTAAGCCTAAGCCCCAGGTACAGGATCCATACAGCTTCCGCTGTGTGCCCCAGGTACACGGAGCTTCGCGTGACGCCATCGCTTACGTGCGTAGTGTCGTAGAGACTGAGATCAACTCTGTTACGGACAATCCAACTGTCTTCCCTGATGACGATATGGTCGTATCCGGTGGTAACTTCCATGGTCAGCCTCTAGCGATCGTCTATGACTTCCTCGCCATAGCACTCGCTGAGCTAGGCAATATCTCAGAGCGTCGTGTCGCTCAGCTCATCCTCGGGCTACGCGACCTGCCTGAGTTCCTCGTGGCCAATCCTGGACTCAACAGCGGCTTCATGATCCCGCAGTATGCCGCAGCCGCTATGGTCAGCCAAAATAAGATGTACTGCCACTCAGCAGCTAGCGACAGCATCGTCTCCAGCAATGGGCAGGAGGATCACGTCTCTATGGGCGCCAACGCAGCAACGAAGCTTATGCCACTCATCGCCAACCTCTATCGTCTCTTCGGTATCGAGCTACTTAATGCCGCTCAGGCGATCGAGTTCCGTCGTCCTATGAAGACCTCGGAGCGTCTTGAGGGCTTCCTCGCTACCTTCCGCAAGGTCTGTCCTCGCGTCGAGGATGATGTCGTCATGTACGAGCAGATGAACAAGGCTGAGGAGCTCATCAAGACCTTCCCCTTTGAATAAGCACTCGTCATAAGGATAGAGTAGGGGCATCGCCCCCTCATACTATACCCAGTCGTGAGCGTGTTGACCTTTATAGTCAGCACGCTCACTTTGTTTGTTATTATTGCTGTCCGGTCAAAGTCTTTCAGCGGAAGAAGAGTCTTTTATTCCCTCGAACAGCAATAAAAGAATATGAGGTTATGGTAGTTAATTGTAGGTATTTTGGTATCTTTGTGGAGCGAAGGGTAAGTCTCGCTATCGTAAAGGGTAGGTAGGCCGCTTTTATGAGCAGTGCTACTTAGTTTTTTGCTATGTCTAGACAGACCAATAGTCATTGATAACAACATCACTTAAGTAACCAAACGAACAAATATGTGGATCTTTAAATCATCGATCGGAAGAAAGTTCATCATGAGTCTCTCAGGACTCTTCTTGATTATCTTCCTATTGCTACATGGCAGCATCAACTTGCTGGCCGTCTACGATGCTATCAACGTGAATAGCGAGTTCCCTACGGATCTGTACAATCAGGCCTGCCACGTCATGGGTACCAATATCTTGGTACAGATTATGGTACCTGTCCTCGCGTTAGGCTTCATTGTACATATTATCTATGCGGCCTGGCTGACGCTACTCAATCGCAAGGCTCGTGGTAATGATCGCTACGCCATCTTCACTCGTGCTAAGATAGACTGGGCTAGCAAGAATATGTTTGTCCTAGGCATCATCGTCTTGGGGCTACTAGTCTTCCACCTAACACACTTCTGGAGCAAGATGCAGCTACAAGAGTGGACCGGAGGTCAGAGTGCCGAGGGCTATCAGCTCGTCGTGCAGACCTTTAGCAATGTCTGGGTCTCTATCCTATACCTCGTATGGCTAGTAGCTATCTGGTTCCACCTGACGCACGGCTTCTGGAGTGCCTTCCAGACACTCGGATGGAACAATAAGAAGTGGTTCAACCGCCTCCATGTCATCAGCTACATCGTCGCCACACTACTGGTACTCATCTTTGCCGTTGTAGTCGTTTACTTTGGCTTCATCTACTCAGGTCCTGAGAGTCTTAATGAGGCTATCCCCTACGCTGAGGATACTGTAGCTTCTCTTCCTATCATCTAATCTACGAACTATCTTAACTATCAGAGATATGAGCGAACTAAATGCCAAAATCCCAGCAGGTGCTTTAGCTGAGAAGTGGACTAACTATAAGAATCATCAGAAGCTGGTCAACCCCGCTAATAAGCGTCTTCTCGACGTTATCGTTGTGGGTACTGGTCTAGCTGGAGCCTCTGCAGCAGCTTCTCTAGGAGAGCTCGGCTTCAACGTGCTAAACTTCTGTATACAGGACTCACCACGACGTGCACACTCCATTGCTGCACAGGGTGGTGTCAACGCTGCAAAGAACTATCAGAACGACGGTGACTCCATCTACCGTCTCTACTACGATACCATCAAGGGTGGTGACTACCGCGCTCGTGAGGCAAATGTCTATCGTCTCGCAGAGGTATCTAACGCAATCATCGACCAGTGTGTTGCTCAGGGCGTCCCCTTCGCACGTGAGTATGGTGGTCTACTAGACAACCGTTCCTTCGGAGGTGCGCAGGTATCCCGTACGTTCTACGCTCGTGGTCAGACGGGGCAGCAGCTACTCCTCGGTGCTTACTCAGCACTCAGCCGTCAGGTACACAAGGGTAGTGTCAAGCTCTACACCCGCCACGAGATGCTAGACCTAGTCATCATCGATGGCCGCGCCAGAGGTATCATCGCTCGCAACCTAATCACAGGTGCTATCGAGCGCTTTGCAGCTCATGCCGTTGTGATCGCTACGGGTGGCTATGGTAATGCTTTCTACCTTACGACGAATGCTATTGCCTCCAATGGATCAGCCGCGTGGCAGTGCTATAAGAAGGGTGCTTACTTTGGCAATCCCTGTATGGCGCAGATCCACCCGACCTGTATCCCCGAGCACGGCGACTTTCAGTCTAAGCTAACGCTTATGTCTGAGTCTCTCCGTAACGATGGACGTATCTGGGTACCCAAGAAGCTGGAGGACGCTAAGGCACTACAAGCTGGTACCAAGAAGGCAAACGACATCCCCGAGGAGGATCGTGACTTCTACCTCGAGCGTCGCTATCCCGCCTTCGGTAACCTAGTACCTCGTGACGTCGCTAGCCGCGCTGCCAAGGAGCGTTGCGATGCTGGCTTCGGAGTCAATAATACGGGTCTCGCCGTCTTCCTAGACTTTAAGTACGCTATCGAGCGTATGGGTCGTGATGTCGTCGAGGACAAGTATGGCAACCTCTTCCAGATGTACGAGCAGATCACTGCCGACAATCCTTACGAGACCCCGATGATGATCTACCCAGCTATCCACTACACGATGGGTGGTCTATGGGTCGACTACGAGCTACAGACCACTATCCCTGGGCTCTTCGCTATCGGTGAGGCAAACTTCTCCGACCACGGTGCTAACCGTCTCGGTGCTTCAGCCCTCATGCAGGGTCTAGCCGATGGTTACTTCATCCTGCCCTATACGATACAGAACTACCTCTCAGATCAGATCCAGGTACCGCACTTTAGCGTAGACCACAAGGAGTTTGATGAGGCTGAGAAGGCACTCAAGGAGCGCATCCAGCGCATTGCCTCGATGCATGGTAAGCGTTCGGTCGATAGCATCCACAAGGAGCTAGGACACATCATGTGGGAGTATGTCGGTATGGCACGCTCTAAGGAGAGCCTGCAGACAGGTATTGAGAAGATCAAGGCACTGCGCAAGGTCTTCTGGAGTGACCTCCACCTACCAGGTAAGGTAGACGACCTCAACATCGAGCTAGAGAAGGCTCTGCGTCTAGCAGACTTCCTAGAGATCGGCGAGCTCATGGCACACGATGCCCTCGACCGTGAGGAGAGCTGTGGTGGACACTTCCGCATAGAGCATCAGACCGAGGAGGGAGAGGCAAAGCGTGACGATGAGAACTTTGCTTACGTCTCCTGCTGGGAGTATCAAGGCGAGGGACAAGACCCTGTCATGCACAAGGAGCCACTGGTATACGAGTTCACCGAGCGTCTCCAGCGTAACTATAAGAACTAAGCAACCCTGTAGATAATCATAGCAATGGATCACAATATAAATATCAAAGTCAAGGTATGGCGTCAGAGAGGTCCCCGCGAGAAGGGACACTTTGAGACCTATGCACTCAAGGATGTGCCTCAGAGTGCTTCTTTTCTTGAGATGATCGACATACTCAACGAGCAGCTCATTGCCGAGGATAAGGAACCCGTTATCTACGACCACGATTGTCGTGAGGGTATCTGCGGTATGTGCTCTATGTATATCGATGGGCACCCACATGGCCCTGTCAGTGCTATCACCACTTGTCAGCTACACATGCGCACCTTTAAGGATGGTGACACCATCACTGTCGAGCCATGGAGATCTGCCGGCTTCCCGATCATTCGCGACTTGATGGTCGACCGCTCTGCCTATGACAAGATCATACAGGCTGGTGGTTATGTCTCTGTCAATACGGGAGGTGTACCTGATGCTAACGCGATCCCCATCCCCAAGCACAAGGCTGACGAAGCGATGGATGCAGCCTCTTGCATCGGCTGTGGTGCTTGCGCTGCTGCCTGCAAAAACGGCTCCGCTATGCTCTTCGTCTCTGCTAAGGTGAGTCAGCTGGCACTGCTACCTCAGGGACGTGCTGAGGCGCACAAGCGTGCCAAGGCGATGATCGCTAAGATGGATGAGCTAGGCTTCGGCAACTGTACGAATACACGTGCCTGCGAGCTGGAGTGCCCTAAGAGTGTCTCTATCAGCCACATCGCACGCCTCAACCGTCAGTTCATCGGTGCTAAGCTGAGCGACTAGCGAGACAGGATGTCTCATCCTATAAATATATAGGTAGTACTCTCCCGTTCAGAGAGAGTGCTACCTATTTTTTTGATTATCGAAGTCTAGAGGGGCTTGTGACTATCGAAAAGGCAACAAGCTCGTCTATATAAACCGATAAGGTTACTGACTGCAACTCAGATTGGATTATGCTCAGACAGCTTCTTCTTGTAGCTCTAGGTGGTGCTCTCGGGAGTGCTATGCGCTACCTTACAGCCATCTTGCTAGCCCGTCACTATACGGGTTCTATACCGTTGGCCACACTCGTAGTCAACGTCTTGGGTTGCTTTCTCATAGGTCTATTGATCGGCTTGTGTAGCGATACGGCGCATCTTCGGTTGCTCTTTATCACAGGCTTTTGCGGTGGGTTCACCACCTTCTCGACCTTTACAGCAGAGAGCTACGCCATGCTTCGTGAGGGCACTTATGGGCTAGCCATCCTCTATATTGTGGGTAGCGTGCTGATCGGCCTGTTCGCTCTCTGGGTAGGCGTATACTTGTCACGCGCCATCGCTTCCTGACAGCCTGCCGTCTGAAGTTAAAGGAGCATAGTAGACGACATGTTGCCTTGACGGAGACGGACGTACCGATGGTCTGCTCCAGAGCCGAGCGAACCCACAAATAGCTGTTCGTCTCTAACTTCTAACCTCTAATCTCTATTTACATATCTTTACGGGGAAATTGGTCCGATCCCCTCTTTTCTCGAATATCCACGTGGAAAATCTCAAATCTCCACGTGGATATTTTTTATTTTCCACGTGGGCGTGATTCATTTCCTCCGAAGTTTCATTTGATTCCTCCGAAGAATTTTTTCTTCCCCACGTGGAAAATAAAAATTCTCCACGTGGATATTTCGAAATATTCAGGTGGAAATCAGTTTTCTCAGACATGGTGCCGTTTTGATATGTAGCCAGTTCTAAATTATTGTAACGAACGGGCGTCGAATTTACCCAAACAGGGCTGACGCATCATAGTCGCTCTATCAGGAGCTACATATGACGACAAATGAGAAATAGGGCGGTAGATGAGCTCATAGTATATAAGGCGTCGGCCCTGCCACGAAGTTTTATTTCGTCCCTCCCAAGGGATTTGGAAATTCCTACGTGGGAATTTGAGGATATCCACGTGGGGAGTAGATTGGATCGCAGAGATGGGGGAGTGCTGCTTTCAACGAATGGGGAAAGGAGGAGTGCGCTCTCTTTCGAAGCTTCTGATCTTCGCCGATGTCTGCTAGCTTTTTGAGGGGGTGTTACTCCGCTCTAGATTGACACTTTAGCGCGCTGAAATGGTGAATTGTGGCGTGGTATAGCCTTTGTATGACTAAAAAAGAGTACATTTGCAGAGCGGAGGGGTCTATCCGTATGGAGCGAGTGAGCTCTATGTGGTGTAGCTGTCCCCTCGTGCTTAATACTCTAACTATGAACATAATCTTAAACAACAAAGTTATGAAACGCATTGCAATCCTTACAACTATCCTTCTACTCTGTGCTACGCTAGCTGGAGCGCAGGACAAGCAGACCACAAGCAAGCAGTCTGGTGCCCAGATTACAGCTACGGAGACGGAGTTTGACTTTGGCTCTATCAAGGAGGTAGACGGCCCTGTGAGCCACACCTTCACGATCAAGAATACTGGTAATGCTCCGCTCGTCCTCACTCGTGTCGTAGCCTCTTGTGGCTGCACGAAGCCTGAGTTCGAGACAGCTCCTATCGCTCCAGGTAAGACTACAACGGTCAAGGTGACCTACAATCCAGCAGGACGCCCTGGGCAATTTGTCAAGACCATCTCTATCTATAGCAATGGTAAGGATGGTAGCTACATACTACGTATCAAGGGTGTAGTTGAGTAGGCGTACTACCGAGAGAAGTCTTATAGTCACTTGAGGCGACATACGCTACAGCCCCACAGCCTTTATCACGAAGACGATGGGGTGGAGGAGCGTGCCTCAAGTAAACTAAGATAGATAGTTATGGCTACAACAAGAAGAGTGCTGGCTCTCCTGCTTTGCCTCACGGCTACTCTAGGGCTAGCACGTGCGCAGCAGCCTGCGGAGATGATCGACTCTCTCTCAGCGATACACAACTTCGGTACGATTGCTGAGGAGCGGGGCACGGTGTCTCACAGCTTCACCCTGCACAACGTGTCTGACCAGCAGATGGTCATACTGCGTGTCAATACGGATTGTGGCTGTACGACACCTACTTACGATCGTACGGCTGTAGCTCCTGGTGATTCGATACCTATCTTGATCACCTACAATCCGCTAAATCGTCCAGGCTCTTTCGTTAAGTATACGCGTGTCTACACCTCTGTAGATCCGAGTAAGCCTATCAAGCTGACGATCAAGGGAAACGTAGCTACACTGGGCAGACCGATCCCAACGAATGCACGCTACCAGCAAGAGATTGGCGCACTACAGGTGAGCAACCTCTTTCTAGACTTTCCATTGCAACCAGCAGGCGAAGAGAACACGATCCGTCTGATGCTCAATAATCCGACGAGTAGGCCTCTAGAGGTGTCTCTGGATACGCTACCCAGCTTCCTATCTAGCAGTATAAGCCAAGCCACACTGGCAGCTTATGAGCCTGAGGAGATCTTCCTGACGGCGCGTACTGATGGATCGGTGGCTCCGGGCATTCACAAAGGGTGGATAGGCATCACTGTACGAACGCAGGATGGTGAGCCTAATCTCTCAGGTGGCGTGATGGTGCGTCTTGTGATGCCCCCGCATTTTGACAAGGGGGCAGCAGCACCGCTTGCAGACTTAAAGACCTATCAGCGTCTTACGGACTTAGCCCCAGAAGAGACACTGTATGAGGGAGTAGTCTCTCTGAAGAATGATGGCAAGGCACCGATGCACATCTACTCTGCGGAGAGCAATACAGCTTTCCTGACCATCTTAGACTATCCCAAGACGATTGCTCCTGGCGAGAGTAGCGAGATACGCTATCGCCTGAATCTAGAGGGAGCTGATCGCTCTCGTGGGGCACTTAAGGCAAACTTTGACTTGCTGCTGAATGATCCGAACGCTCCGCTACGCAATGTACTGATCGTCATACCTAAGCGGTAGATGTTGGCTGTTAGCCGTTGGCCGTTGGCTGTTAGCTAAAGTTACTACTAATCTCTGACCTCTGACCTCTAATTTCTGATCTCTAATCTCTAACCTCTAATCTCCCCGATATGCTCACGAATGATCATCCTGAAAATGACCCTCAGTATGCGGGTCTCAAGGTGAATAAAGGTGTCTCTGCACAGCCTATGGTCAATCCTTATCTGCGCCAACAACGGGTGCAGCGTGAGGACTACTCGGCGGAGCGTTATATCAAGGAGATCTTGGCGGGCAATCGCACTTTTCTGGCTCGTGCCGTGACGCTCGTCGAGAGTACACGTCATGATCACCAGCTCAAGGCGCAGCAGATACTGGAGGGGTGCCTACCTTACAGCGGGCAGTCGATGCGTGTCGGTATCACTGGCGTGCCTGGAGCGGGTAAGAGTACATCGATCGATGCTTTCGGCATGCATCTCATTAAGCAGGGACACAAGCTGGCTGTGCTAGCGATCGATCCCAGTAGTGAGATCTCTAAGGGGAGTATACTAGGCGACAAAACCCGTATGGAGCGGCTCTCTCGTGAGGAGCGTGCCTTCATCCGTCCGAGTGCTAGTAGCTCTTCTCTAGGTGGCGTGGCGCGCAAGACCCGTGAGACCATTATCCTCTGTGAGGCAGCAGGCTTTGATACGGTATTTGTCGAGACGGTGGGCGTAGGGCAGAGTGAGACGGCTGTACACTCGATGGTCGACTTCTTCCTCCTGATCCAGCTAGCTGGTACTGGCGATGAGCTACAAGGCATCAAGCGTGGTATCATGGAGATGGCTGACGGGATTATCATCAACAAGGCTGATGGTGACAATGTAGACAAGGCTCGTCTTGCGGCGCAGCACTTTCGCAATGCGCTCCAGCTCTTTCCCGCTACCGAGTCGGGCTGGGAGCCGAAGGTTATGACCTACTCAGGTCTGAAGGGGATAGGCATCAAGGAGATCTTTGATATGATCGATGAGTATCGCCAGACGAGTAAGGAGAGTGGCTACTTTGACTATAATCGTCGTCGCCAGGAGAAGTGGTGGATGTATGAGACGGTCAATGAGGAGTTGCGTCGCTCCTTCTACGACAATGAGCAGGTTAAGCAGCTACAAGAGACGATAGAGCACGAGGTCCTGGAGAATCGTATCACACCTTTTGTGGGTGCGGGACGACTCTTAGAGGCTTTTTACAAGTCGCTGAAGTGATATGAACCGGTTGCAGACTTATAACTTATACAATATATAGTATCATGGCAGACATAGACTTTGAGCAGCTCGATCGCAATGCGATCCAGTATCTGCGCAACCATCTAGATCCCTCCTTTGTCAAGGAGTATGATGATGACGAGATCTTTCTCTACGTCATGGATCTCTGTGACGAGTACTCCGAGGGGGTAGATGACGAGGAGGGCTATCTCGATATAGATGAGATGGCCAGCTTTGTCTCTAGTCATCTGAGCGAGGATATGGGTGTCAAGATGCACGAGGATGATGCGTATGACCTGATCTCCACGCTCTACGACTACTATGCCGAGGAGGGGCTAGTCGACGTAATCGATACTGACGAGGAGTAGACGTAATCGGTCCTGAGGAGCGCCTATGGCTAGACGTAAGCTGGAGAAATTTGCCGACCTGCATAGCTATCCCAACGTATATGAGTATGGCTATGCAGAGCTTTCCTCCCTAGAGGTGGCGGGACAAATAGCTGGCGGGTGGAGCGAGCGAGCCTTTGACGAGGATCGCCCGCTCATCTTAGAGTTGGGCTGCGGACGAGGCGAGTACACGGTCGCACTAGCTCAGCAAGATGTCTCCCACAACTATATCGGAGTGGACCGCAAGGGAGCGCGTATGTGGCATGGCGCTACGGAGGCTCTAGACAAAGGGCTGACCAATGCGGCCTTCCTACGTACCGATATCAATCTGCTGCCACTGGCCTTTGCCCCTGGAGAGGTGAGTGAACTGTGGATCACCTTCCCCGATCCGCAGATGAAGCGGACTCGTGCTAGACTTCTCTCTTCGGCTTTTTTTGCTAGTTACAATCGCTATCTCAAGCCCGATGGGGTGGTGCATCTTAAGACGGATAGCACCTTCCTCTATGAGTACACGCTGAGTCTGCTAGAGGTGAATGGCATCCAGCCCCTAGTGGCACTGCCTGACCTCTACCAAGAGGAGCAGCTGCTGACACAGTATGACATACCGCGCGTTCTGACTCACTACGAGAAGCAGTGGCTGGGCAGAGGTAAGATGATCAAGTATATCCGCTTCGCTCTACCTATGCGCGAGCAATGGCTAGAGCCCGAGTGTGAGCCGGAGCATGACGACTATACCAGTTGGTCGCAAGTACCAGGTGGACTCTTGCACCAAGTGGAGCAAGCCTTTGCCCAGGAGGAATAAAAGCTTAGACCAAAAAACAGAAACAAGATATGAATAGCTATACAACCGAGCAGGTCCTAGATGCGCTACGCAATGTGCGTTACCCAGGTACGGGTACGGACATTGTCTCTTCCGGCATCGTGACTGACGACATACAGATAGAGGGACGACAAATCTCTCTGACGTTACACTTTCCCCGTGTGCGAGACCCCTTTGCTCGCTCTGTGGTCAAAGCGGCTGAGACCGCCATCCTCACCTTCCTCGATGCAGAGGCAGATGTGGCGGGACGTATCAAGGCAACTTTTAGAGAGGAGCCTGAGCAGCCTGAGGTAGAGAATCCACTCCCGATGGTCTCCAATACGATCGCCATCTTTAGTGGCAAGGGAGGCGTCGGCAAGAGCACCGTCACGAGCAACTTAGCGGTAGCTTTGGCTCGTCAAGGATACAAAGTAGGGCTCCTCGATGCCGACATTTATGGGCCGTCAATGCCTAAGATGTTTCACTGTGAGGACGCTCGGCCTGTGGCTGAGGAGGTAGACGGTAAGGATCGTATCGCTCCCATTGTTGTGACAGAGGGGATCAAGATGCTCTCGATCGGCTTCTTCGTACGTCCTGACCAAGCGCTCCTATGGCGCGGTACGATGGCTTCGAATGCGCTCAAGCAGCTCCTCACCGAGGGACACTGGGAAGAGCTGGACTACCTGCTCATTGATATGCCTCCAGGGACGGGAGATATAGCTCTGACGCTGGTGCAGACGCTTCCGCTCACGGGTGCTATCGTTGTGACCACACCGCAAGAGGTGGCTCTCGTCGATGCGATGAAGGGGATCAACCTCTTCCAGACCGACCCGGTCAATGTGCCTATTCTCGGTTTGGTGGAGAACATGTCTTGGTTTACGCCAGCCGAGCTACCCGACAATAAGTACTACATCTTCGGTCGTGACGGTGGTAAGCGGTTGGCCGAGCAATTTAACATACCGCTTCTCGGTCAGCTCCCGCTCGTGCAGAGTGTCTGCGAGGCTGGCGATGCTGGAGAGCCGATAGCAGCGCAGAGTGACCAAGTGATGAGCCACTACTTCGCTGAGCTAGCCACGGCTGTGACAGAGCGCGTGCAGGAGAGGCTGACGATGGCTCCCGCCACCAAGCGGGTGCATGTGTCGCATTAGACTTTAGAGGATAGAAGTTAGAGATTAGAGGTTAGAAGTTAGACCTCTTTTCGTATCCTTTGGAATGTAGTCTCCCTAACCTCCAATTTCTAACCTCTATTTTCGTGGGAAGTAGTATCTTTGTCTTCATATCAAGTATTCTATATGACTCGCACCATACAATCACTCCATAGATACCTACTCCTCGCTGTAGCTTTGCTACCGCTGATCAGCTTGTCTAGCTGCCAGCGCAAGTCGATTGTCGAGGATGTTCAGATAGAGAGCGTACTGATCTCAGAACTCAAGATGAGTGACAAGTCTGTCCCAGAGCTGGAGAAGACGATCTTCTCCATAGATCACCGTAAAGGACTGATATACAATGCTCGCCCGCTACCTAAGGGAACTAAGATAGGAACGGTCAAGTTACAGATTGTAGCATCGCCCGATGCGTTCCCTAAGGTGTACATAGGAGGTGTCGAGCAGCCCTCTATGTCAGGACTAGACACGGTCAATATGTCCAAGTATGCTGAGGGGGTACGCATCGTGATGCAACATCGTAAGAACGCTGCTTTGACTAAGGAGTATCAACTCAAGATAAACATCTACGATCGTGATCCCTACACCAATACCTGGACGAAGTCTGCACACCCAGCGCCAGCTTCTGCCACGAGTGAGGACATTGTGTTGAGTCGTCTCGTGGACAATGGCGAGGCTTACTACTACTTCACACGTACTACCAGCGAGAGACATCTGTGGCGTGCCTCACACAAGGAGCCAGAGCTATGGCAAGAGGTGACAATACCTAATATGCTCGACTCACCCATCGTAGACATCGTGGAGCAGGGCGGCCGTGATGCGATCCTCTGTCTACAGGAGAGTGGCCAGCAGGCTTACTACGACCATGCAAATGGAGGAGACTGGGCGCAGAGCAACGCTTTGCCTGGCAGAGCTTCTTACCTCTTGGGCAATCTATACCATAGAGGGGAGAATAAGCCCCTCGTAGCTGTAAAGTCGGCTGATGGGGTACACTTCAATAGTGAGGGAGGCATACGAGTCCCAACGGCTTTCCCCCTAGAGCAAAATGCACGTCTCTCGTTTATCGTAGAGCATCATCCAGTAGCACTTCTAGTCGGTGGCTCTGTTGCTGATACGACGGCTCTTGTCTACAGCACCTCCAACGGCCTTGACTGGCTCACACCTCACGATGCTGGTGTCGTGAGCAAGATCTGGCCGAGCGACCTGCCTGGAGCAATGATCTACGAGCCACAAGACCAAACCATACTACTTGTCAAGCCGGCGGCTCGTCCTAAGCAAGCGGAGCAACCAGCTATGCGTGCCTACGTATCTCTCAACTACGGCGCCATGTGGCAGCAGCTGACGGAAGAGTCTATACTTCCATCGCTCTACTATGAGAAGGGGCAGAAGCATCAACAAGGCTTAGCACTCTACCGTGGCGATGATGGACGCATTTACCTCTTCGGAGGAATCAAGGGCGGTACGCCTACGCTTTGGATCGGACAGCCGATACGCTTTCAGTAAGTATACCCTCGCAGACTTATGCCGACCCGCTCCTGCCTTCTGGCCCCTCTCCTCTTGATGCTCTGTGCTGTCTCGCTGACGGCACAGGAGTATCGCTATGAGATGGGAGGATCTGTAGGTGCAGCGTCCTATTTGGGAGATGCCAATAGACGTATCCCTTTTGTGCCGATAGGAGGAACGGGAGGGGTGGTCTTTCGCTACAATCACAACTTCAGACTAGCCTTTTCGGGCGAACTCGGCTACAGCTTCCTCCCTTTCGACTGTCGCTATGCGCAGACAGACTATCCGCAGGCTAGGGCGGCTGATCAAGCTACCCGTGGAGCCTCTCATCTGTTAGCACTGAATGGCTGGGTGGAGTATAACTTTGCTCATTATAGCGACAAGTTTCGCTATCTGCAGACCCGCTCTCTGGTACCTTATATAGGTGCTGGGCTTAGTGTCGGCACGACCCTGGCGGCGCATAAGATGGCTTTCCTGCCAGGTGCAGGCATCAAGACAGGCATCAAGTACAAGCTCCGCAATCGACTTAACCTGATCGCCGCACTGCAGGGTACCTATTACATTAGTTCTCATTTGGACACACCCACAGAGCAGACGGGCTGGCTCAACAACCCCTACGGGATGCCGGTGGACTGGATCAAGGGGGGCGATGCCACGATAGGCCTCGTTGTGAGTATAACCTATGAATTTGGCAAACGTAGCGAACCCTGTCACGGATCGGATAATTACCCTAATTGGCAGACACCAAAATGATGAAAGGACAGACACCACAGCATATAGCCATCATCATGGATGGTAATGGTCGTTGGGCGCAGCGCAAAGGCTTGTCTCGCAGTTACGGTCACAAGCAGGGTACCGATGTGCTGGAGCGGACTCTCTCAGCCGTAGCAGACAGAGGCATCCCGTACCTGACAGTTTACGCCTTCAGCACAGAAAACTGGAGTCGCCCAGAGCCAGAGGTGAGCTATATCATGCAGCTCCTCGCAGAGGGACTCCACGAGTACACGCCACGCTTCATCAAGGAGGGCGTGCGACTACGAGCTATTGGAGATATAGACCAGTTGCCCGCCGAGACAGCTGCGCAGCTTAGAGACTCTATGGAGCAGACGAAGGATGGTCAGCGTATCACGCTATGCGTCGCGCTCAGCTACTCCTCCTACACAGAGGTTAGTCATGCGATACGACATATCGTTGCGGATGTGCAGTCCGGACGACTCAGTAGCGACGATCTGGCTCGTCCCGAGCTGATCAATGACTACCTATACACCAGTGGCATGCCGATGCCCGACCTGCTCATTCGTACAGGTGGAGAGCAGAGACTCTCGAACTTCCTTCTATTACAATCTGCATACACAGAGCTTTACTTCACAGATACATTATGGCCGGACTTTGATGAGGCAGAGCTCGACAAGGCACTGGCAGATTATGCTTCACGCCAGAGACGCTTTGGCAAGGTGCTTCAGTAAAAACATAGACCCATATATCACAGACCCCATCTGATCTCTTAATGATGACAATGCAACGATACCACAACATACTCTTCGCACTTATAGCGCTCCTCGCAGTCACCTCTGTGAGCGCACAAGTTGCTACTACTCCTGCTGATACAGTCTACGCGCCCCCGATCGACTACGCTCGTCCCGTCACCAAGACCATTGCGGGTGTGACCATAACGGGTGCACAGGGATATGATCAGGAGGTCTTGCTAGGCTATACAGGCCTCAAGGTAGGGGAGCGCATAGAGATACCAGGAGCTGCTACAACGGCTGTGGTGCAGCAGTTCACACGCAATGGTACCTTTGCCAATGCACGTGTGCTGGTGACTAAGTATGTGGGAGACAAGGTCTGGCTAGAGGTGCAGCTGGAGCAGCATCCTCGTATCGCTTCGGTGACCTTCCACAACATCAAGAAGTCGGAGCAGGAAGACCTGCAGACCAAGACAGGTCTACGAGAGAGTATGCAGCTCTCGCCCAATGTGCTAGATCGCACGGAGCAGCTGATACAGAAGTACTACAACGAGAAGGGGTATAGTGAGATGGAGGTCACCTTCGATCAGCAGCCTGACCTATCTCGTGAGGGGTATGTCAAGCTCGGCATCACCATCGATAAGAAGTACAAGACGAAGATCGCTAACATCTACTTCTCAGGCAATAAAGCACTCTCTGATACAGATCTGCGCAAGGCGATGAAGAAGACGAACGAGACCTTCCGACTCAATCGTGGCAACCTGTGGAACTCCTTCCTGGAGCTCTTCCAGAGCAAGAAATTCATCCAAGACGTCTATCGTGAGGATCTGCACAACATCCTAAATGCTTATCACAAAGCGGGCTATCGTGATGCAGAGATCCTGTCAGACTCTATCGCTCGCAATCCGAAAAACGAGAAGCAGATTGACATCTTCATCAACATCTCGGAGGGTCACCGCTACTATATAAAGGATATTAACTTCGTGGGCAATACGAAGTTCCCCACGCCGCTCCTAGAGGCCATGCTTGGCATGCAGCATGGTGATGTGTATGATCAAGATCGTCTTACGAAGCGTCTCTACGTCGAGGACGATGCTGTCACCAACCTCTACTACAACAACGGATATATCTTCTCAGGCATAGATCCCGTAGAGACCTATGTCGAGGGCGACTCCGTATCGCTTGACCTACGCATTGTCGAGGGGCCGCAGGCTACTATCGACAAGGTGATCATACGTGGTAACCATGACATCTACGAGGAGGTAATTCGCCGTGAGCTCTATACGAAGCCTGGTAAGCTCTTTAGCAAGGAGGATATGATGAACTCCTGGATGACGCTCAATCAGCTCGGGCACTTTGATCCAGAGAAGAGCTTCCCCACGCCAATCCCCAACCCTCAGGAGGGTACCGTAGATATAGAGTACTCGCTGCAGCGCAGAAACAATGACAAGTTTGAGCTCTCCTTCGGTTGGTCTCAGGCTGGTATCATTGGGCGTGCGGGTATCAACTTCACCAACTTCTCGATCTACAACCTCTTCCACCCGAAGGCGTACCGTGGTCTCATACCGCAGGGCGATGGCCAGACCCTCTCCCTCAATGCGATGAGTAATGGTCGCTACTATCACTCGTTTAGCTTACAATTCTCCGATCCCTGGTTTGGAGGCAAGCGTCCGAACTTCTTTACGGCATCGCTCTTCTACTCCATGCAGACCGCTATCGATACCCGCTACTATAATAACCGTACGCAGGGTATGGGTTACTATCCAGGCTACTACGGTGGGTACGGTGGCTATGGTGGTTACGGTGGTTACGGCTATGGTGGTTATGGTGGCTATGGATACGATGGTGGCTATAGGCAGTCACTGATGGAAAACTCCTACAACCCCAACCAGTCCATGCACATCTTCGGAGCCACGGTCGGCTTCGGTAAGCGACTCAACTGGCCTGACAACTGGTTTAACGTCAATGCTACGCTCAACTATACCCACTACTACCTCCGTGATTGGGTCTACGAGACCTTCCAGGGCTTCCACAATGGGCATGCTAACGACATAAGCCTCACGCTGGCACTCTCGCGTAACTCGATCGACAACCCGATCTACACCCGTCGTGGATCATCCTTTACGCTCTCCGTCAGTGCTACACCTCCATACTCACTCTGGGACGGTATCGACTACTCCAACATCAACCTCAAGTCAGAGGATCGATACCGCTTTGTGGAGTACCACAAGTGGAAGTTCTCGGGCAAGGTCTTTACTCCACTCATGAACCCCCTCACGGTGAAGTATACGCCAGTCCTTATGACACGTCTAGACGCTGGCTTCATCGGTCACTACACACCGTTCAAGCGTTCACCTTTCGGTACTTACTACATGGGTGGAGACAACATGAGCGGCTACGTAGGCAACTTCCTCAACGAGACCATCCCGCTACGTGGATATAGCAACGGATCGATCGCTGGTGGTAACTATGACTACGCCTATGCCTATATGCGTATGATGGCTGAGCTACGTGTGCCCATTCTCTTTGAGGGGCAGTACAACGTATGGGGCGTCGCTTTCCTCGAGGCCGGTAATGCGTGGCGAGACATCAGCAGCTTCAACGCCTTCAATCTCAAGCGTTCGGCCGGTGTCGGCTTCCGTATCACGCTACCTTTCCTAGGTATGCTCGGACTCGACTGGGGCTATGGCTTTGACAAGCCTGACGGCTCCTCACAGCGTGGCGGTAGCAACATACATATCGTCATGGGTCAGGAGTTCTAGTCCCCTTAGCGTATGAGTACGAGGCTTGCCCCACTTAAACAAATAAGTACCCAAGCCATCTATACACACTAGTACAGACCTTCTAAACATCTATATTATGAGAAAGCATCTATATCTCCTCACACTCCTCCTAGCTCTGACGCTGGGAGCATCAGCACAGAAGTTTGCGCTTGTGGATATGCAGTATATCCTCAAGAACATCCCCAACTATGAGATGATGAATGAGCAGCTCGAGACCGTCTCTAAGCGTTGGCAGCAGGAAGTCAAGACACTTCAAGACAAGGCTGAGACGCTCTATAAGAAGTATCAGAGCGACCTCGTCTTCCTCACAGCCGAGCAAAAGCGTCAGCGCGAGGAGGAGATCGTCAAGACCGAGCAGCAGGCCACTGAGCTACAGGGCAAGTACTTCGGCCCCGAGGGTGAGCTCTTCGAGCGTCGCTCTAAGATGGTCAAGCCACTACAAGACGAGATATGGCAAGCAATCAAGGAGATTGCCTCGCAGAGCGGATTTCAGCTAGTCCTCGACCGCTCTACGGCAGGCATCGTCTTTGCCAATCCATCTATCGACATCAGCGATCAGGTCCTAGAGAAGCTAGGCTACGGTCGCATGCGCTAACGATATACATACGCATAATCAACAACTTAAATACTGAACAATGAAGACAAAGAATCTGTTTCTAACCCTACTCCTACTCATGCTACCTGTCGTAGCTACGGCTCAGCAGAAGATAGCAGTCGTCAACTCTCAGGAGCTCCTCACCGCTATGCCTGATATGAAGGTCGCTCAGGATCGTCTCCAAGAGCTAGACAAAAAGTACACGGCAGAGATGCAGACGATGAATGACGAGTATCAGAAGAAGCTCGAGCTCTATATGAAGGACAAGGAGGGACTCTCTGACGCTCTCCTCAAGAGTCGTGAGCAGGAGCTAGCTGATCTGCAAAACCGCATCCAGCGCTCTTATCAAGCTATGCAGCAAGATATGGAGAAGCAGCAAGGCACACTCATGGCACCTATCCAGCAGAAGATTGTAGAGGCAATCAAGAAGGTAGGCGACGCAGGTGGCTACACCTATGTCATGGAGGCTACTATGATGCTCTATATGGCTCCTTCAGCTGTTGATATCACGGCACAGGTCAAGAAGCAGCTAGGCATCTAGCATACCAACCGACCAGCCTAGAGAGACTGCCAACTAAGTAATAGTCTCGTTAAGCTGTAACTATCAGAAGCCCCACGCTCTGCTCGTCAGACGTGGGGCTTTTTTCGTCCCTCACGCTAGTTGAGACTATTGCAAAAGTCAACACCCTCTGCTTGTGATCGCCTTCACTTCGTCACTCTGATCGCGAGCCAGTTCAACCTGCCGACGTCTAGCGACTCCTGCTAGATACTTACGAGCCTCCCCACACAGGGTGGCTCGTTTTTGTAGTCAACGATAAGGCTCTCCCACAAGTTTCCAAAAACTTTCCAGCCTTGGAAATTTTGAGTTCCTACCTGGGAACCGAAAAGTTCCTCCGTTGGAACTCGAAAGTTCCTACCTTGGAACTCGAAAGTTCCTGCCTTGGAACTAAAAAGTTCCAAGAGGGGAACCATTTTTGGAACTCGTATGTGTTACGTAATCAGTGCGATGCGAGCGTTGCGGAGGGGACGACTGCTTGATGGAGACCCACAGAGATGGATTAGCGAGAGGGTGGTCGTTATGGCAAGACAAGAGGAATAACTATGCGACCTGTAGCGATTTGCGGTATTGTGGCTAGGGGAGTAATGAGCCGCTATCCACGAATTGTTGTATTTTTGTCCAGACACTAAAATGTAACCTCTCAACGTATGAAGATAGCAGTCGCAGGCATGGGCTATGTGGGACTCTCGATGGCGGTACTCTTGGCACAGCACCACGAGGTGGTGGGCGTGGATATACAGCCCGAGCGAGTGGACCTAATCAATCAGCGTAAGTCACCGATACAGGACGACTATCTCGAGGAGTACTTGGCGACACGACAGCTCCGGCTGCGCACTACGCTAGATGCCGAGGAGGCTTATCGGGGGGCGGACTTCGTCGTGGTGGCCACGCCGACCAACTATGATTCGGTGCAGAACTTCTTCAACACCTCTGCTGTCGAGGCGGTGGTCACTGCCGTACGTGCTTGCAATCCCGCTGCGACGATTGTGATTAAGTCGACGGTACCTGTGGGCTATACGGCTCACCTGCGCGAGTTGATGGGCTACGACGACATCCTCTTTGCGCCAGAATTCCTTCGTGAGAGCAAGGCACTCTACGACAACCTTTACCCTTCGCGCATTATCGTGGGTTATGACAAGCAGAGCGCGCATCAGCGGGAGCGTGCAGAGCGCTTTGCCGAGCTGATACGTGAGGGAGCCATTCGCCAAGACATGCCTGTGCTGCTGATGGGTACGACGGAGGCTGAGGCGGTCAAACTCTTTGCCAATACCTATCTAGCGCTGCGGGTATCTTACTTCAACGAGCTGGACACCTATGCCGAGCTTAAGGAGCTAGATAGCAAGAGCATCATAGAGGGCGTTTGCCTAGACCCTCGCATTGGCGACCATTACAACAATCCTTCCTTTGGTTATGGAGGCTACTGCCTGCCGAAGGACACGAAGCAGCTTCTCGCTAACTACGATGCTGTGCCGCAAAACATCATCGGTGCCATCGTGGCGAGCAACCGTACACGCAAGGACTTCATCGCTGATCAAGTGCTGAAGATGGCGGGCTACTATAGTTATATGGAGGAGAATCAGTACGACCCGACGCAAGAGCGTGAGTGCGTCATCGGCATCTACCGCCTGACGATGAAGAGCCACAGCGACAACTTCCGCCACTCCTCAATCCAAGGGGTGATGAAGCGCATCAAGGCTAAGGGGGCCAAGGTGATTATCTACGAGCCCACGCTGGCGCAGCATACGACCTTCTTCGGGAGCCTCGTGGAGAACGACTTAGCGACCTTTAAGGCTCGCTCTCAAGCTATCATTACGAACCGCTACCACGCCGACCTCGACGATGTCGCTGAGCGGGTCTACACACGAGATATCTTCCGCCGTGACTAAAGCGGTGGGGGAATACAAGCTCCCTTAACAGATCCTCAACATACAAGTGGTACATTTGCCTAAATACCATTGTATCGCAACTTATGGGCAAAACAACGAAACGCAAAGTGAACAAATTCCCTTACATAGATCGAGATGTAAGCTGGATGTCCTTCAATCGGCGCATCCTCCTAGAGAGTGCCCGAGAGGATGTCCCGCTGATGGAGCGTCTGAACTTCTTGGGCATCTACTCAAACAATTTGGACGAGTTCTTTCGTGTGCGTGTGGCTTCGCTACGGCGCATTGCAGAGGACGAGGAGCTGTCAGCACCGCAGCGCAAGGAGGCGGAGCGGACGCTGCGCAAGATTTACAAGCTCAATAAGGAGTATGCTGATACCTTTGAGGAGAACTTTCAGCAGGCACTGGATGATCTCGCTAAGGAGGGCATACGAGTGGTCAACGAGCGGGAGCTGACGCCTCGACAGGAGGAGCAGGTCTTTGACTTCTATATTAGGCAGCTGGGTGCAAGTACTAATCCGCTCTCGCTGCGCAAGATGGACTTTTCGGCAGATCAGATAGAGGAGTCGATCTACCTAGCGGTGCAGATGAAAGAGCTGGAGCCGGGGAGTGACAAACCACTGCGTCAGAGCGTCGGCATCATCAAGGCTCCGGTAGAGAAGTTCGGCCGATTTATCCGCATCGCAGACGATGAGGAGGGAAGGGTCTGCATCATGTTTCTCGATGATGTGATCCGCTTCAACCTTAAGTATATCTTTGCGGGCATGCGGTGCAATGACTTTGAGGCTTACACCTTCAAGTTTACCAAGGATGCGGAGATGGACATTCGCGAGGAGGATGTCGATGTGGGTGTGGTGCAGCGTGTCTCTAAGGGGCTGCGTCGCCGTCGCAAGGGCGAGATGCTCCGTGTGGTCTACGATGAGGAGATGCCAGCGACGCTGCGCAACAAGATCTTTCGCAAGGCAGGACTAGACAGCAACGATGCTAAGGTGGCGGGCGGGCGTTACCACAATCTACGCGACCTGATGGACTTCCCCAAGTGCGGTCGCCAAGACTTGTGCAATCCGCCACAGACGCCTATCCTGGGCGATGGCATTGACTTTACGGAGAGTATGATCGATCAGGTGCTGCATCGAGACCGGCACTTGCACTTTCCCTATCACAGCTTCAACCGCTTCCTGCGCCTCCTGCGTGAGGCAGCTATTAGCGATGAGGTGCGGGGAATCAAGTGTACGCTCTATCGTGTCGCCAAGGACTCGAACGTGATCAACGCTCTCATCGCTGCGGCTAAGAATGGCAAGAAGGTGACGGTTGTCGTGGAGCTGCTGGCACGCTTTGACGAGGAGAGCAACATAGCCTGGGCTAAGGAGATGATCGAGGCGGGCATCAATGTGCTCTTTGGTCCTGAGACGCTCAAGATACATAGCAAGCTGGTCCATATCACGACCCGACATGGCGATATAGCCTGCATCGGTACGGGCAATATGCACGAGGGTACAGCCCGTGTCTACACCGACGTGATGCTTATGACCGCCAATAAGAGTGTGGCGAGGGAGGTGGCGGATGTCTTTAAGTACATCGAGAAGCCTTACCTAGACACCCACTTTAAGGAGTTGCTGGTTTCGCCAAATGATATGCGTCGTCGCTTTACCGCTCTGATCAATCGGGAGATCAAAAATAAGCTTGCGGGCAAGCCTGCTTACATTATGGTCAAGGTGAATCACATCGTCGATCCCGCTCTCATCAAGCGTCTCTACGCAGCCTCTCAGGCGGGTGTGGACGTTGACCTCTTGGTGCGTGGTAACTGTTCGCTGGTGCCGGGTGTCAAGGGAGTGAGCGAAAACATTCGCGTCTACGGCATCATAGACCGCTATCTGGAGCACTCGCGCATCTTTATCTTTTGCAATAATGACGATCCGCTCTACTTCATTGGCTCAGCGGACTGGATGCAGCGCAACCTAGATCGTCGTATCGAGGTGGTGGCTCCTGTCTACGACAAGGAGATACAGCGAGACCTGCATCACATCGTGGCGTGCGGACTGCAAGATGTATCGCAGGGGCACTACGTCAACAGTCACGACGGTCGTCCTCGGCGTGAGGAGGCTCCGACGCCATGGTATCGCTCGCAGACCGACCTCTACGCTTATTACCTACAGCAAGATATAGACACTGATACGAAGATATGAGAAAGCTCAACCTCGCCGCTATCGACATCGGCTCAAATGCCGTGCGGCTCCTCATCAAGTGCGTCAATAGCGATCTCTCCGAGCAACCGCTCAGCAAGGTGCAGCTCCTGCGTGTGCCACTCCGACTGGGCGAAGACGCCTTTATCTCTGGACAAATATCTAAGAGGAAGCAGCGTGACATACTCTCTCTTATGAAGGTCTACAAGCATCTGATGAAGATCTACGACGTGGCTCATTACCGCGCTTGCGCTACCTCAGCGATGCGCGAGGCGAGCAATGCTAGTGAGATCGTGGACAAGGTGCTACGTAAGACGGGTATACAGATAGAGGTGATCTCAGGGGAGGAGGAAGCTGCCCTGGTGGCGCAAAGCAAGATACACCGTATCGTCACGACAGATCGTAACTACCTCTTTATGGATGTGGGGGGCGGTAGCACGGAGTTGAATCTCTATGTGGGAGGAGAGCCGGTCGCCACACGCTCCTTTGACATCGGCACGGTGCGTATGCTGAGTGGGGTAGTGCGAGATGCGACCTTCGAGGCTTTCGACCAGTATCTCTCGGAGCTGTATAGTCAGTATGGAGCTGCGACCATCGTTGGTACGGGTGGCAATATCAATCGGCTCGCACGTATCAACGGCACGACAGACCCCTCCATGCCGGATACCCGCTTCATCTCTGCTGAGGCGCTGCAAGAGATCTACGAGACGCTGGCGGCACTGACGGATGAGCAGCGGATGACCCGCTTTAATCTCAAGCCCGACCGCTCCGATGTGATTGTCCCAGCGGGTGAGCTTTTCACCAGAGTCGTCGCGGCCCTACATGCGGATCAGGTGATCGTACCAACAATTGGTGTGGCGGACGGCATCATCGACCAGCTTTACCTGAAGATAATGGACTAAACTCGTATCTTTGCTCTTGGCAAGGCTACGAAGCCTGTCTTCTAATTCACTCTTTAATCTACCAAGAAGCATGATACAACCCTTCACATACTACAATCCCACGAAGCTTGTCTTCGGCGAGGGACGCATTGCTGAGCTTCCTCGGCTCATTGATCCACACTATCGTATCCTCCTCGTGATGGGCGGTGGTAGTATACGACGCAATGGCGTTTACGACGCTGTGTGCCAAGCACTGGAGGGCCGCTCGGTGACCGAGTTTTGGGGCATCGAGTCCAATCCTACGGTCGAGACGATTCGTAAGGCTGTCCAGCTGGGGCGTCAGGAGCATTGCGACTTTGTCCTAGCCGTGGGTGGTGGCTCAGTCATTGATGCGAGCAAGCTGATCATCGCTGCTATGTGCAGTGACCAGGACCCCTGGGATATAGTCCGTGCTGGCAAGCATCGGGGCGAGCATCTACCGCTCGGTGTCGTACTCACGATCCCCGCTACGGGGTCGGAGATGAATAGTGGCGGGGTCATCTCTTGTCGTGAGACGCAGGAGAAGTATTCGTTCTCAAGCAAGCATCCACAATTCTCCATCCTAGACCCTCGTGTACCGACCTCTCTACCGCCTTATCAGGTAGCGTGTGGTATAGCCGATACTTTCGTCCATGTTATGGAGCAGTACATGACGACGATGCGCAGTCCGCTCCTGATGGATCGTATGGCCGAGGGAGTGCTACACACGCTCATCGAGATTGCTCCGGGGCTGACGCACAACCATCAGGATGTCGACCTGATGGGTGAGTTTATGCTCTGCGCTACTGTCGGACTCAACGGGTACCTCTCGTGGGGTGTGGATCAAGACTGGAGTACGCACTATATAGGTCACGAGGTGACCGCTCTGACGGGTCTGACACACGGACACACGCTCGCAATCATCCTGCCCGCCACGCTACAGGTGATGCGCCATCTGGGCAAGCAGGACAAGCTCCTGCAGTATGCGGCTCGGATATGGGGCTTGACCCCTCAGGCGTGCCAAGGCGAGGAGCACGCTGTCACGGCAGCTATCGAGGCGACGAAACAGTTCTTTGCCAAGCTCGGTCTCTCGGTCACGCTGCACGATGCGGAGGTGCCTCACGAGGTGATCGACGAGGTGGTCCGTCGCTTTACGGAGCGTGGCACTGTACTCGGAGAGCATCAGAATATGACACCTGAGATCGTACGACAAATCCTGGAGCTGGCTTACGAGTAAGTCGCTTCCTTAATAATGTGTATCTTTGTATCCGATAAAGTTTGATGCGCTCCTCGCTCTAAGTTCAAGATGAGCGGGGCTGCGTCTCCAAGGGTTAAGTATATACATCATTTCAAATAACAGATAAGCTAGACACACTATGCAAAAGAATCAGGACTGGAAGTCCTATTATCAATCTCACCTGACCACCCCCCTAGCGGCACTCAAGAAGGAGCTCACAGAGGGGTGTAACATTGTCATAGGTCATGCGGCTGCTGCCCCAGATACAATCCTCAAGAGTATGATGGAGCATGTCGCTGAGCTACCCACAGGTAATATCTTTCACGTCCTGTATTATGGTGCTGGGTACCAGTTTACGCCAGAGATAGCACATCACTTCAATCTCAAGATCAACTTCCTCGAGGCCAATGCTCGCAAGGCGTGCCGTGCGGGGTTGGTAGACTTCTTCCCCTGCCACTTCCATGAGGTGCCAGGGCTCTTTACCGATGGCTTCTACCCTGTAGATGTAGCTATCGTCCAGTTGACCAGACCCAATGAAGAGGGCTACTGCTCCTTCAGTCTCTCGTGCGACTACACCAAGCCAGCTGCAGAGGCTGCTCGTGTCGTGATCGCAGAGGTCAATGATCAGCTTCCATTCATCGGTGGCGACAACCTGATCCATGTGACGAAGCTGGATCATATCATCGAGGTGAGCACGGCTGTACCTGAGGTTCCTCCCGCTGTGCCTGGTGAGATCGAGCGCAAGATCGGTGAGATCTGTGCTTCGATGATCAAGGATGGCGACACGCTCCAGCTCGGTATCGGCGCTATCCCCGATGCAGTCTTGAGCAACCTTACGGATCGCAAGGATCTAGGCATCCACTCGGAGATGATCACCGATGGTGTTATGAAGCTGATGCGTGAGGGTGTCATCACGGGCAAGCGCAAAACGCGCAACCCCAACAAGGTGGTCACAGCCTTTGCGATGGGTACGAAGGAGCTGTACGACTTCTTCGATCACAATGAGGAGGTCGAGATGTATCCCGTGAGCTATACGAATGATCCCTTTGTCGTGGCTAGCATCGACAATATGGTCTCGATCAATTCTTGTCTAGAGATCGATCTGCTCGGTCAGGTCAATGCTGAGAGCATCGGATACAGCATGCTGAGTGGCTCTGGCGGTCAGGTGGACTTCATGCGTGGTGCTAGACGTTCCAAGGGCGGGCGCAGTATCCTCGCCTTCGCCTCTACTGCTAAGGGCGGCGAGATCAGCCGTATCGTGCCGATCCTAGCCGAGGGTGCAGCCATCACGACTGGACGCAACGACGTGGACTATGTCGTCACGGAGTATGGTGTAGCGCGTCTGCGTGGCAAGACGGCTCGTGAGCGTGCTGAGGCACTTATCGGCATCGCACATCCTAAGTTTAGAGAGATGCTTCAGGAGGCTGTCATCAAGCGCTGGGGCAAGTAGTCGTAAGCTTACCTATCATTATATGCGAGTCTTCTCTAGTAGCGACACCAGTATCGTTGCTCAGAGGAGGCTCGCTTAGCTTTTTGATAAAACTATTGAGCCGTATCGTATGAATGTCCGCATAGAGCCTAGCTGGCATCGGGTGCTGGAGGAGGAGTTCGAGAAGTTTTACTTTGAGACCTTAACCTCTTTTGTGCGCTCGGAGTACCAGAAGAAGAGAATCTACCCGCCAGGAGGTCAGATCTTTCGAGCCTTTGATCTTTGTCCCTTTGAGGATGTGCGGGTTGTAATCCTCGGACAGGACCCCTACCACGGTGTAGGGCAAGCCGAGGGCCTGGCCTTCTCTGTGCCAGAGGGTATCGAGGTGCCACCCAGCCTGCGCAATATACTGACCGAGATTGCCTCCGACTTAGGGCATCCGTCGCAGATCGTCGGCGGGCATCTGACACCATGGTGTAGTCAGGGCGTCCTCTTGCTCAATGCTACGCTCACGGTCGTGGCACACGAAGCTGGCTCGCATCAGGGACATGGGTGGGAGACCTTCACCGATGAGGTCATCTCGCTCTTGAGTAGCCAGAGAGAGCATCTCGTCTTCATGCTTTGGGGCAACTATGCGCGCTGTAAGCGGGCACTGATAGACCGCCAGAAGCACCTCATCCTCGAGGCACCTCATCCTAGTCCTCTGTCGGCTCATCGAGGCTTCTTCGGCTGCCGGCATTTTTCTAAGGCCAATGCCTATCTACAGCGATACGGCTACGAGCCGATCCGCTGGTGATAAGACCGTAGACATAATGAGACTGTTGCATAAAGGCGAATCGCTGTGTTGCTTTCGGGATTCGGCTTCGGTCACATACGGAGGTATGCTCCCTTCAGACCTCACCCTCAGCGCCTTGCGCTTCATCCTTTCTGCAAAGTCTAGACAATCTTGCAAGCAAGATTGTGAGACTGTTGACTTTTGCAACAGTCTCATAAGATAGAAAGAGGGTCGCTATTCGTATGAGTAGCGACCCTCTCTAATGAAAAGGCAAACAAATAAGGTATAAGCTATAGCCTAGCTGACACGCATACGTGTGTAGCTAGGCTATTGTGCTGTATATCTGTTTAGCAGACGCCCTGACCAACCATTGCCTTAGCGACCTTCATGAAGCCAGCAATGTTAGCACCCTTGACGTAGTTGATGTAGCCGTCTGGCTCCTTACCATACTCTACGCACTGAGTGTGGATGTCCTTCATGATCTGGTGTAGACGCTCGTCTACCTCAGCCTCAGACCAGTAGATGTGAGCTGCGTTCTGTGACATCTCTAGGCAAGAGCAGGAGACACCACCGCAGTTGACAGCCTTACCAGGAGCGAAGATGAGACGCTTCTCTACGAAGTACTCAGCAGCCTCTGCGGTACAACCCATGTTAGAAACCTCAGCAACGATCGTTACGCCGTTTGCAACAAGCTTCTTAGCGTCCTCGAGGTTGAGCTCATTCTGGATAGCGCAGGGGAGAGCGATGTCTACCTTGTGCTCCCAGGGCTTCTTGCCTGCGAAGAACTGTGCGCCAAACTTCTTAGCGTATGGCTCTACGACATCGTTACCGCTGTTGCGGAGCTCGCACATGTAGTCAAACTTCTCCTGTGTGCTGACACCGTTCTCATCGTAGATGTAACCATCAGGACCAGAGATGCAGACGACCTTAGCACCTAGCTCAGTAGCCTTCATGGTAGCACCCCAAGCAACGTTACCGAAGCCTGAGATAGCAACCGTCTTGCCCTTGAAGTCGATGTTGTGCTGCTTGCAGATATCATTGACCATGTAGATAGCACCATAGCCAGTAGACTCAGGACGGAGGCGTGAACCACCGAACTCATGACCCTTACCTGTGAAGGTACCAGTGCACTCACGGGTGAGCTTCTTGTACATACCGTACATAAAGCCTACCTCACGACCACCTACACCTACGTCGCCTGCAGGGATGTCCATGTCCGGGCCAATGTACTTGTAGAGCTCTGTGACATAAGCCTGGCAGAAGCGCATGATCTCGCGCTCGCTCTTACCCTTTGGAGAGAAGTCAGAGCCACCCTTGCCACCACCCATGGGGAGGGTAGAGAGGGCATTCTTGAAGGTCTGCTCGAAGCCGAGGAACTTCAGGGTAGAGAGGTTCACCGTGTGGTGAAAACGCGTACCACCCTTGTACGGGCCAATGGCGTTGTTGAACTGTACGCGGTAACCGAGGTTAACCTGTACCTCACCCTTGTCGTCTACCCAGGGGATGCGGAAGGTGAAGATACGATCGGGCTCAACGAGGCGCTCGATGATCTTGTTCTTCTCAAACTCTGGATGCTGGTTGTAAATGTCCTCGATAGAGAGGAGGACCTCACGGACAGCCTGGATGAACTCCGGCTCGCCTGGATGCTTTGCCTCTAGCTGGGCAATGATCTCACTTGTCTTCATTTGAATTAATGATTAGGATTATCGGATATGTACCACAAAGTTACGCCTTATTTCCCAATGAAGCAAGTATTCGGCAGTCCAAAAACAAAAAGCCTCTGCGAGGATCTCTTGTTAGCTTCTAAATCTGATGAATTGTTGCTACCTACCCAGCCTTTTCGGGTCTTAATACCTGGTCTAGACAGTCAGATCGAAGTGCTACTCGATTTCGACCAATCTCCAGTTTCCTACCTATGAAACTCTAGTTTCATGCTGATGAATTGATAATTAGCTTATTTCTGCAGAACGACCTACTCAATGCCCCCTCAAAAAGCTTTTACTAGACAGCAGCAACCCATTAGCGACAAGCGAGGCATAGATGAGGTTACCATATATATAATGTGTCACCCCCGCCCTCTAATCTCTCCGATCTCTAATTTCTAATCTCTAACCTCTAACCTCTAATTCCCATTTACATATCTTTACGGGGAAATTCGTCCGATTCTCTCCTTTCTCGAATATCCACGTGGGAAATCAGAAATCTCCACGTGGATATTTTTTATTTTCCACGTGGGCGTCAAAAAATTCCTCCGAAGTTTCATTTGATTCCTCCGAGGAATTTTTCATTTCCTACCTGGGAAATAAAAATTCTCCACGTGGGCATTTCGAAATATCCACGTGGAAATCACTTTTCCCCGACATAGCGCCGTTTCGATATGTAGTCGGATCTAAATTATTGTAGCGACCCGGCACTAACTTTTCCCCAGTCAGGGCTGACGCATTACAATCGCTCTGGCGGGAGCTACACATGAGCGACAAATGAAGAATAGAGAGAGGTTGATGAGTTCATCGTATCTAATGCGTCAGCCTTGATGTCCGCACACTTCACCCACTCCACGGCGATCTCGTCGATTTACCGTTTCAGCCAAGTACGACGTAGGAAATCCGAAACATACCCGTGAGAAATAAAAACCCTCCACGTGGGCGCGAAATAAAACTTCGGAAGAATGAAATGAAACTTCGGAAGAATGAAATGAAACTTCGGAGGAATTTTTTCCTTCCCACGTGGGTAATAAAAAACATCCACGTGGGATTTCGAGTTTTCCACGTGGATGTTTTTGTGAGAGGTCGTAACGCTTCGATCCGCTCTGGTGACTTGTCGGTGTCTCTCGCTCCTAAACTGATCGTTACTCCTTGAACTGTATCTGGTAGAGCTGATCATAGAGTCCGCCGCGCTCGAGCAGCTCTGCGTGGGTGCCCTGCTCGACGATCTGTCCCTCCTGCATGACGCAGATGAGGTCGGCGTGCATGATTGTGGAGAGGCGGTGGGCGATGACGATGGTGGTGCGGTCGCTGACGAGACGCTGAATAGCCTCCTGGACTAGTTGCTCGGAGACATTGTCGAGTGCCGAGGTCGCCTCGTCGAGAATGAGGATGGGCGAGTCCTTGAGCAGAGCTCGTGCTATGCTGAGGCGCTGACGCTGCCCTCCGCTGAGCTTGCTGCCACCATCACCGATGTTGTAGTCGAGCCCCTCGGGGAGCTGATCGATGAACTCGGTCGCATTGGCCGCCTCGGCAGCGGTACGCACCTCCTCGTCGCTGACGGCGCGCTCCATGCCGAAGGTGATGTTGTTGCGTATCGTATCGTTGAAGAGGATCGGCGTCTGATTGACATAGCCTATGAGCTCCCTTAGTTCGCTCGCCCGCACCTGTCGTATGTCGGTGCCGTCGATGGTGATGCGCCCTGAGGTGACGTCGTAGAAGCGGGGTAGCAGGTCTACGAGCGTACTCTTGCCAGCACCCGAAGCTCCCACGAGCGCAACCATTCGACCTTTGGGTATGGTGAGCGACAGGTTGTGCAGTACCCACGGCTCTTCGTAGCGGAAGGAGACATCTTCGTAAGAGATACTCCGTTCAAAGGTAACGGGCAGTGGCTCCGCGGGATCTGTGATGCGCTCTGGGTAGTCGAGGATGGTTTGTATGCGAGTCATCGAGGCGAGTCCCTTTTGGATTGAGTAGGAGGCACGGCTCAGCTCTTTGGCGGGATTGATGATGCTGTAGAAGACTACGAGGTAGTAGATGAAAGCATCGGCCGTGATGGTGCTATTACCTGCAAAGATCAAGTTACCGCCGTACCAGAGGATGATCGCAATGGCGGTGGTGCCGAGGAACTCGCTCATGGGGTGCGCTAAGCCTTGCCTGGCATAGACCTGCGAGATGGTGCGTCGATACTGTTCATTGGCTTTAGTAAAGCGGTCAGAGATCTGTTGCTCTGCATTGAACGCCTTGATGATGCGCAGCCCCGAGAGGGTCTCCTCGACCATGCTCATGAGTCGTCCCCACTGCGTCTGCCCCTCGAGGCTGTCTCGCTTGAGTCGCTTGCCCACGCCCCCCATGACGTAACCGGCTATCGGCAGGACGATGAGGACGAAGAGGGTGAGCTCCCAGCTGATCGCAAAGAGCGCCACGAGGTAGATGATGATGAGGATGGGGTTCTTGATGAGACTCTCTAGAAGGTTGATGATAGAGTACTCGATCTCGGCAACATCTCCCGAGAAGCGGGCGAGGAGGTCGCCTTTGCGCTCTTCGCTGATCAATGAGATAGGCAGCCGGAGGAGCTTGGCATTGAACTCATTGCGCAGATCCTTGACCACGCCTGTACGGATCGGCACGAGCATATAGATGCCACCATAGGTGACACCAACCTTGACGAGTGTCATGACAACGAGGTAGATGCAGAGGAGGAGCAGCGTGCGAGCGGGACCGTACTGCTGGATGAGCTGGTAGACGTAGTAGTTGAAGTTGCCCACGATATAGTCTATCGCCACGCTCCACTCCGAAGGGTGTAACCAGTTGATGCCGTCGAGCGCATGGTAGACGGGTGTGGTCTGATCCATGCCAAAGAGGATGCGCAGGATCGGCATGATGAGTGAGAAGGCGAGCAGGTTGAGCAGCGCCGAGAGTATGTTGGCAATGATGCCACCTGTTACGTAGTGACGGTAGGGGCGAATATACTTGCCGAAGAGCTTGAGGAACTGTCTCACGGGTTGGTTGGCTGGCTAATTACTACTGTTGGATCTCCTCCTCGTACTCCATGAGCGCAAACTCGGCTTCCTCCCACTGAGGAGTGATCTCTTGGATCTCTTTGTTGACCTGGGTGTACTGATCAATAAGCTGCGGGGTGGCTGCCGTGGCTATCTGCAGCTCTAGCTCAGCAAGGCTTTTCTTGAGTTGCTCTAGCTGCTCACCGAGACTCTCGGCAGTGCGGCGTAGGGTGCGCAAGCACTTCTGCTGCTCTTTCTGCTGCTGGTAGTCGAGCTGGGGCTGGCGATTAGCCTTTGGCTGTTGGCTGTTAGCTGTTAGCTGTTGGCTGTTAGCTGTTGGCTGTTGGCTGTTGGTTGAGGGCTGTTGGTTGAGCTCTTCGTGGAGGGTGGCGAGGTAGCCGTCGAGGCCGTCCATACACTCGCGTACGGCTCCATGGCTAAAGGAGAAGATGCGGTCTACTAGCCCGGAGAGAAAGTAGCGGTCGTGCGAGACGACGATGACCGTCCCAGGGAAGGCTGCGATGGCTCGCTTGAGGATCTCTTTGGTTCGGATGTCCAGATGGTTGGTCGGCTCGTCGAGGATGAGCAGGTTGGCTGGCTCTAGGAGCATCTGCATGATAGCGACACGAGCGCGCTCACCACCACTGAGCACGCTGATGGGCTTGTCGGCTACCTCCCCGCCAAAGAGGAAGGCACCCAGCATATCATTGATATGTAGTCTCATATCGCCACGCGCCAAGCTGTCGATAGCCTCACGGATGGTCTGGTTGGCAGGTAGCTCCTGCGCCCTATTCTGAGAGAAGTAAGCGACCTCTACACCATGCCCTATCTGGAGCTTGCCGGTGTACTCCTCCTGTCCCATGATGCAGCGCATGAGGGTTGACTTGCCAGAGCCGTTCTTCCCGACGAAGGCGACCTTTTCGCCACGCTTGATAGTCATCGAGACGCCTCGTAGCACCGAGAGGGAGCCGTAGCTCTTGTCCAGCTCCTCGATGATGACTGGGTAGTCGCCACTGCGCCCCGCCATCGGGAAGGTGAAGCTGATATGCCGTGTGTCTATCTCATCGAGCTCGATCTCCTCGATCTTGTCTAGCTGCTTGATGCGGCTCTGCACCTGTGCGCTCTTCGTCGGCTTGTAGCGAAAGCGCTCGACGAAGGACTCGATGTCTTGGATCTTCTTCTGCTGATTCTCGTAAGCTCGCTTCTGCTGCTCCAGACGCTCCTCACGTAGCGTGACGTAGTGGCTATAAGAGGTCTTGTAGTCGTAGATGCGTCCCAGCTCGATCTCGATGGTGCGGTTAGTGACGTTGTCGAGGAAGGTACGGTCGTGCGAGACAAGCAGGAGCGTGACCCCACGGGCGATGAGGAAGTGCTCGAGCCAGTCGATGGACTCGATGTCTAGGTGGTTCGTTGGCTCATCGAGAAGGAGCAGATCGGGATTGCTCAGCAGCACCTTCGCCAGCTCAATACGCATACGCCACCCGCCGGAGAACTCACTCGTCGGCCGGTCGAAGTCGCTTCGCTCGAAGCCTAGTCCGAGGAGCGTCCGCTCCATCTCGGCAAGGTACTGCGACGGGTGATGCATCTGTATCAGGTCGGTGAGATGTCCGTGACGCTCGATCAGCTCTAAGTACTCGGGCGAGTCGTAGTCGGTGCGTGTCGCTAGCTCTTCGCTCAGACGGTCGTACTGATCATTGAGCGACTGCACATCCTTAAAGACCTCCTCGACCTCCGCACGCAGCGTGGTGTGGTCGACAAGCTCTTTGACCTGTGGCAGGTACCCTATGGAGAGATCGCGGGGACGGCTGACGGCACCACTGGTCGGTTGCTCGATGCCGACGAGGATCTTCATCAAGGTTGACTTCCCCGCCCCGTTGTGCCCGACGAGTGCGACTCGCTCGCCTTTGCTGATGACAAAGTTGATCGAGTCAAAGAGGAGTTGCTTACCAAAGTCTACCGTAAGGTCTTGAACGGATATCATCAGCGTGTCTGGATAGTGTGGATGAGAGAATAAGCCTGATAGATGCCCAGCTCGCCTGCACGGCTCAAGTCATCTATCGCCTGCTCATGCTGCCCCTGCTGCTCCAGGAGCAGAGCACGATTGTAGTAAGCTTCGCCAGCTTGGGGCAGTAGCTCGATCGCCTTGGTGTAGTCTACGATCGCTTGATCCGTATGTCCCAGCGACTGATGCAGGTGCGCCCGATTGTAGTAGAGATAGCCTATCTGCGGGGCATGGCTGATGGCTGTGGTGAGCTGACGCATCGCTAAGTCGTACATGAGCGTCTGCTGCTTAGCGTCTGTGAGCGTCTCCGCCTGCATGAGGCGCGCCGTACTCAGAGCCAGAAGCGCGAGTGGCTGCTGAGGAGCCAGCTCGAGACAAGCGTTGAACTGTGAGACCGCCTCGCCGATGTCTCGTAGCAGGAGCTTGTCGATGCCCATACGCAGGTGCCAGTCGGCCGTCTGCTCTGTGTCACGAGCCTGCAGACGTGCTATATCCTCCAGCACGACATGGAGCTGCGTGCTATCTAGCGACTGCGTGCCGACGGCAAGCAAGAGACGAGGCTGGTAGCCCGTGCGCTCATTGTACGCCTCTAGCTCTGCGGAGAAGTTGGAGCGAGGCAAGAGCTTGTCGTGACTCTTCTGCACAAAGTAGGTCAGCTCGTAAGCGGGGCAAGCCTCTGACGAAGTGGCTTGCTCTTGGATCGATCCGCGTAGCGAATTGCCTCCCGTAGTAATCGAAGAGGGCGTCGCGTCGCTGCTCGCAGACTGTAGCTCTGCGTGATGATCTAGTGCGTATAGTTCTTCGCTAGCCACACTCGAGGCGGTGCTGTCGGCAATGGTTGGCTTAGGTGCTTTGACCTGCCCACGCTCTAGCTTGTAGGCAAACCAGTAGTCTCTGTCGGCTCCAGCAGCATCACCGAGCAGACGCTTCACCTCCGAGCGCTGATAGTAACCCGAGAGGAACTCAGGTCGACGGCCTAATATATAGCCTAGCGTCTCGATCGCTTCACGATACTGTCCCGTCTGAGTCTGTACCAAAGCTAAGTTAAAGTGTGCCGTCAGATTGGTCGGCTGCAACCGCACCACCTCTAGCAGATCTTCGCGAGCACCCTGCAGGTCGCCCACCTCGATACGTAACAAGGCACGGTTGTGGCGAGCGACCGCATCGTGAGGCGTTAGGAGGAGTGCCTGATTGTAGTCCTCCATAGCACCACGGTACTCTTTCAGCTTGTAGCGTGTCAGTCCACGATTGATGTAGTCGCTAGCTTGGCCAGGCTCCTGCTCTATGCTCTTGTCGTGGTAGCGTAGTGCCCCCTCGTAGTCTCCCCGCAGGTAAGCAATCGTCGAGAGCATACGATAAGGCGCAGCGCTCAGCGAGTCTATCGCCAAGCCCTCGGCTATCCGTCCCTCCGCTGCGACCGTGTCTTGCCGTCGCAAAGCTATCTCCGCTGCGAGGAAGTAGCCCCGCGCCTCCTTCGGATGACGTTGCGTCAAGGCGAGCGCTGCCGAGTCGGCACGCTCATACTGCTCGGCTCCGTAGAGCGAGCCAGCTAAGTTGAACGAGAGATAAAAGTCGTCCGGCGTGATCTTGAGCGCTTGCGCATAGTCGGTCGCAGCCTCCGCATAGTGCTGCAGATTGTGCCGTGCCGCCCCCCGTACCATATAGGCTCTAGAGAGGAAGGGATTGCGCTCCAGGCAGAGCGTCGCGTCTCGCTCGGCACCCGCATAGTCGCCCAGCATAAGCTTGGCAAAAGCTCTGTAGTAGTACGGATCGGCCATCGTGGGCGACACCTCGATCACTTGGTTAAAGTGCTCGATAGCGACCACATAATCCTTGAAGCCGATCGCATTGCGCCCGATCGTCATCACCCGCTCCGTATCTATCTGCGACCAGAGCGTAGTGCTCCACACACAGAGCGTGCAGAGCAGCAGAGAGAGGGAACGTAGGAACGGACGCATACGGACTAATGTATCGGATTGTGCATGACAGGGTAGCCGACACGTACCCGCCCGTCGGCTATATGCTGTAGCTTCTTTTTGATCAAGCGCTTACGCATCGCCGAGATGTGGTCCACAAAGAGCTTGCCATCTAGGTGATCATACTCATGCTGCACCACCCGAGCGGCATAACCCGAGAGCTCTAGATGCTGTGGCTCAAACTGCTCATTCATATAGTCCACCACGATCGACTCTGGTCGTACGACCCGCTCGTTAATGCCAGGCAAGCTCAGACAACCCTCAGCCTCCGAGCAGGTCTCCTCGCTCAGGGAGCGCATGTGCGCATTGATCATGACTAGCTTGAGCTGGGCACACTCAGGGTACTCCTCAGCGAGAGGTGTCGCGTCGATCACCTGCAGACGTATGTTGCGCCCGATCTGCGGAGCCGCCAGTCCGATGCCGTCGCTCTCATACATCGTCTGCCACATATCTGCGATCAGCTCGGAGAGGTTCGGGTAGTCAGGCGTTATATCCTCGCTCATGTTGCGAAGCACGGGTTGTCCGTAAAGGTATATAGGTAAGGTCTTAGCCATAAGTGTAATCGGTTAATTCTCTGTTTTTAGTGAAGCATACGCAAGCTCTCCAGATAGCTCTGTAAGATGATGGTCGCACTGACACGATCCACCAGCCCTTTGTCCTGTCGGCGTCGCTGCTTGCCGACGCCTGCCTCGCGGATCGTCTGCTGCGCCAAGACAGAGGTAAAGCGCTCGTCCACATACTCTAGATGTATCTGGGGATAGAGCTGTCTCAGCTTCTTAGCCAAAGCTTGTATCGCCTGCCAGGTCGCCGAGGGCGTTGCATCCATCTGTGTCGGCTTGCCCAGGACGATCGTCTCCACCTCCTCACGAGCTAGGTAGTCCGCTAGGTAGTTGAGGAGCTGATGTGTAGGCACCGTGTCGAGCGCACCTGGAGTAATCTGCAGTGCGTCGGTCACCGCCAGCCCCGTGCGCTTGGTGCCGTAGTCGATAGCGAGGATGCGAGCCATAGGCGTGTGGTCTCTTTATGCGTTGTAGTACTTCTCGCGAAGCTCAGCAACCTTCGGATCGGTGATGTAATCGTCGTAGTTAATGATACGGTCGATGATCCCATTTGGAGTGAGCTCGATGACACGATTTGCCACCGTGCGGATGAACTCGTGGTCGTGACTCGAAAAGAGCACATTCCCCTTGAAGGAGATGAGCGTATTGTTGAACGCTTGTATCGACTCCAGGTCCAGGTGGTTCGTCGGTGTGTCGAGGATCAGCACATTAGCCCCTGGGGGGAGCATCATACGGCTGATCATACAGCGCATCTTCTCACCTCCCGAGAGAACCGAGGCGCGCTTATTCACCTCCTCACCGCTGAAGAGCATACGCCCTAGGAAGCCCTTGAGGTAGACATCGTTCGTATCTTTGGCAAACTGCCCGAGCCAGTCCAAAATGGTCATATCGGTGTCGAAGTAAGCACTGTTGTCCAGAGGTAGGTAGGCGGTCGTGATCGTTTGCCCCCACTCGTAGCTACCCTGCTGCGCCTTGCGGTTGCCATTGATGATCTCAAAGAGGGCGGTCATAGCCCGTGGGTCGTGGCTGATGAAGACGATCTTGTCGTCTCGCTCTACATTGAAGGTCAACCCCTTGAAGAGTACCTCCCCCTCGTCCGTCACAGCCGAGAGATCGTTGACCTCTAGCACCTTATTACCAGGCTCACGCTCTGGTTGGAAGAGGATGCCTGGGTAACGACGTGATGACGGCTCGATCTCGTTGATGTCGAGACGCTCTAGCATCTTCTTGCGGCTGGTCGTCTGCTTGCTCTTTGCCACGTTGGCACTGAAGCGGCGGATGAACTCCTCGAGCTCTTTCTTCTTCTCCTCGAGCTTCTTATTCTGCTGCTGTTGCTGTCTGAGCGCCAACTGGCTAGACTCGTACCAGTAGCTGTAGTTACCGGCGAAGAGTCTTACCTTGCCAAAGTCTATATCTACCGTGTGGGTCGATACGGCATCGAGGAAGTGACGGTCGTGGCTCACCACGAGGACGGTGCTCTCCGTCTCGGCGAGGTAGTCCTCAAGCCAAGAGACGGTCTCCAGGTCTAGGTCGTTGGTAGGCTCATCTAGGAGCAGGTTGTCCGGCTTGCCAAAGAGACAGCGTGCTAGTAGCACACGCACCTTCTGCTTACCGCTAATGTCGCCCATCAGGCGGTAGTGCAGATCCTCCTTGATGCCGAGACCGCTCAGGAGGGCTGCCGCCTCGCTCTCAGCGTTCCACCCATCGAGGTTGGCAAACTGCTCCTCGAGCTCAGCCGCCTTGACACCATCTTCGTCAGTAAAGTCTTCCTTAGCGTAGATAGCGTCCTTCTCCTTCATGATCTTCCAGAGTTTGTCATGCCCCATTAGGACGGTATCGATGACGGTATACTCATCGAAGGCGAAGTGATCCTGACTCAGCACCGAGAGTCGCTCATCGGGTCCGAAGCTGACGGTTCCACGTGTCGGATCTAGATCTCCGCTGATCATACGGAGCATGGTTGACTTGCCGGCGCCGTTGGCACCGATGATGCCGTAGCAGTTGCCCGGGGTAAACTTAAGGTTGACGTCGGCAAAGAGCACGCGCTTGCCAAACTGTATCGTGAGGTCGTTGACTATAATCATCTTTCTATTCTATACTGTCTTCTGTCTTGATCTGATAAGGAGGCGAGCCCATCGCAGTCTCGTCGCCAGGCCTACTCATAGGCGGGCTGCACATAGAGACGGGCTAATCTGCACAAAGGTACACATTTTTGAGGCGTGACGCCTTATCGTCGCCACCGACTACTCTGATCTTCACGTGGATACTCCCCAATAGCCCACTGGAAAACAACAATTCCCCACAGAGCTATTGCGACAAAGGGGGCTGTCTGGCGGGCGATGGATGCGGTAAAACAATCGCAGTGAGACGTTTTCCAAAAAACTTTCCAGCCTTGGAAAATAAAATTTCCAACGGAGGAAAAGTAAATTTCCAAGGCAGGAAAAATAGTTTTCCAAGGGAGGAAACTAAACTTTCCAAAGGAGGAAAAAGTATCTAGTTCGTATGGTCAAGGGAATATTACTACCTTTGCGATAGTGAGCCCGCCACACTGGCTGGCTCCTAGAGTGGATGATCTATGTGGACGACTGTACTGACTATCCTATACACGCTCCTAGTCGTGGGCGTGGTGGTGGTGATCCTGACGGGAGGCGATGACATCTATCGGATGTTCTCGTGGCTGATGGTCGTGCTCTTTGTGCCAGTGGCGGGGGTGATACTCTACCTGCTCTTCGGTCGCTCGACAGCTTCGATGCAACTGATACCTAAGGACTTCCTGAAGAAGATCAATCGTATGCCTGTGGAGCATACGGACTTTAACTTTCACCAAGCGACCCTAGAGAACCCTTACTACAGCTCTCTGGGCAAGCTACTCTACAATAGTGACGATCGTACGGTGCTGGCTGCCTCCTCGATGAAGGTGATCACGGTCGGAAAGGATAAGTACCGACAGCTCTTTGAGGATATTCGCTCGGCAAGGCAGGAGATCCATCTGATGTACTACATCATCGCCTCTGACGAGCTGGGGGTAGAGCTACGTGACCTCTTGGTGAGCAAGGCTCGCGAAGGGGTCAAGGTGCGCGTGGTCTATGATGGTCTAGGCTCCATCCGAAGTGACTTGAAGGGCTTCTGGAGGCCGCTACGTAGAGCTGGCGGTCAGGTCTATGCGTTTCTTCCAGTGCGCTTCCCCTTTTTTGATCTTCGCATCAACTACCGCAACCATCGTAAGGTGGTGGTGATCGATCAGCGTATCGGCTACTTCGGGGGAATGAATGTGGCGCAGTACTATACGCAGGGCAATGAGCTGGGACAGTGGCGGGATACACACTTTCGCATCGAGGGTAGTGCGGTGGCGGGACTGCAGCGTGTTTTTCTGGTGGACTGGGCTGTGGCGGTGCGCAAGCACTTTGACCTAGAGCCTTACTTCGCAGGGATCGATCGAGGCGCTTCTTACGAGCATCCCATAGCAATGCAGTTCCTCACGAATGGGCCCCAAGCGCATTGGCAGACGATCGAACAAGCTTTCATCAAGGCGTGCTCGATAGCGCACGAGGAGATTCTAGTGCAGACCCCTTACTTCCTCCCACCAGAGGGGCTGCTGATGAGCCTGTGCAGTGCTGCTCTGCGCGGTGTACACGTCTCCGTCATGCTACCAGAGCGTGGCGACTCTTATCTGACGCAGCGTGCCTCAGACTCTTATCTGGCGCAGCTGCTGCAGGCGGGCGTGGATGTGAGACGCTATAGGGGTGGCTTCCTACACTCCAAGCTACTGGTGGTGGATAGGCGCATCGTGGGCATCGGCAGTGCTAATATGGACTTTCGTAGCCTAGAGATCAATCTGGAGGTGATGTCCTTCGTCTATGACAAGCGGATAGCTGAGGAGCTGAGCGAAGCCTTCGAGGAGGATCTCCAGGAGTGCCATCAGCTAACTCTGGAGGAGTGGAGTGAGCGCTCCTTCTGGATACGAAGTCTAGAGGCGCTGGCTCGCCTCTTCTCCCCGCTCCTATAAGTACGAACACAAAAAAGCCTGCCGACTATGGCGACAGGCACAAAAAAAAGCCGCACTGCGGATTAGAAAAACTCCGAAGAACATACAAGTTTTGAGGATCCATCACCCTCTGAAGTCCACTGGAGCAACGAGTGCTCACACACTCACGAGGAGTCTGTCGAGGCCGGTCATCAGGTAGATAGAATGATCTCGGAATAGTCGATTAAATTTGAAGAGTTTCCGTATCGAGCAGTGCGGCTATGGGTCTGCGCCGTCTACATATACTATGTACTAAGATCACGCTGCGCATACACCTATCGGTGTCTTGCTACCACAAATATAGAGCAATATTCTGAGTTTTGCAAATTGTGATGGCACGAGACAACGTAAAAAAGAGTCCCTACGAGGGTATGGATGCTCTCATAGGGACTCTTTGCTTATTTATCGTATAGCTACTTTGTGTAGCTGGTTATTGCTTCTCTAGCTCTACTGGATTACGATCTTTGTCGTAGATCTTGTAGTCTAGGAGTGCTACATCTTGATCTTCGATCAGCTTGATGTTTTTGGAGTATTTCTTCTTCCACTTAGTAAAGATAGAAGATCCCAAGAGGGGAGCCTTCTTGATATAAGCGACGACGTAGGGATGTAGATGCATGGCGAAGTTGCGTATCGGCTTGTCGCCAGAGGTTAGCTGGGCTATGACCTCCTCTAGATCATCGGTAAAGGTGATGGAGGTCTTGATCTTTCCCGTGCCTTGACAAGTAGGACAGGTCTCCTCGGTGCGTATGATGGTCGCCTGACGAACACGCTGTCGTGTGATCTGCATGAGCCCAAACTTGCTCAGAGGGAGTATCTTGTGGGTAGCGCGGTCGTCTGCCATGAGCTTCACCATGTGCTCGTACAGCTCCTTGTTGTGGGCTGCTTCGTTCATATCGATGAAGTCGATTACGATGATCCCTCCGAGGTCCCTCAGCCTGATCTGTCGGGCGATGAGGTCTGCCACGGCCATATTGACATCAAAGGCGGTCTCCTCCTGTCCTGAGGTGCGACGAGCCTTCTTGCTACTATTGACGTCTATGACGTGCATAGCCTCGGTCTGCTCGATGATGATGTTGGCTCCATTGCGTAGAGTGACTTTGCGCCCGAAGAGGGTCTTCTTTTGCTTTGTCACACCACAGGCATCAAAGAGAGGGCGCTTACTGTCATCCTCATAGAGTGTGACGATCTGCTCTCTACCTGGGTCGATGTCGGCTACGTAACCTCTGAGCTCCTTGTAGTAGTCTGGATCGTTGACGACGATCTTCGTAAAGGTCTTGTTGTAGGAGTCACGGATGAGGTTGATAGCGCGGTTTCGCTCCTCGTAAATCTGTGCAGGAGCCTTGGCCCGGACCAGCTTCTTGATACTTGTCTCAAATCGATCTATCAGATCCATCATCTCCTCGACGAGCTCTTGAGTCTTCTTACCAGCAGCTTGCGTCCGGATGATGGCTCCGTAGCCACTCTTGATGACACTCTGCACGATCGTCTTAAGCCTCGTACGCTCCTCCGTGGAGCGTATCTCGCTAGAGATGGCTACCTGATCGCTAAAGGGTACTAAGACTAGAAATCGGCCCGCTATGGAGAGCTCTGCTGAGAGGCTAGGTCCTTTCGTTCCGAAGGCTTCGCGTGTTACTTTGACGAGGATTTTGTCTCCCTTCTTGAGTCCCGAGTTGATGATATTGCCATCCTTAGGAAGGGGAGTACCTTCTTTAACTTTGTCAATGGGGGGTACCTTCTTCTTTTCCGCTATATCTTCTAATAAGTGAGTTGTCGCTCCAAATACTTTGCCTAGATCATTGTAGTGAAGGAAGCCATTCTTCATGGGGCCTATGTTGACGAAGGCGGCGTTGTTGCCTCTGACCACATTGTCTACCTCGCCGAGCAGGATGTCTCCGACAGCGTAACGGATGTTTCTATTCTCCGTGCGTAGCTCTACGAGCTCGCCATCTTCGAGCACTGCCATAGACACCTCTTTGGGCTTTACATCGATGATTAGTTCACTATTCACGGTGTCTCAAATAATCTGTGCATTAATAGATTGGAAACGTGTAGAGGTCTAGTATGACCCGCCTCTTCTCTCCTCCGTCTCACAGCCACGTCGTGCCACTGCACTGCCCCGAGCTGATGAGCTGTCGAAGTACCTAATCGCTACACCTCTACTGGAGTAGCTGGTCTCTATGCGTATCTCAATAGTGACTCCAGAGAGTCGCTAGATACACAGAGAGGGGTGGTCTACAGATGCTGCCGTAGCACACGTAGCACGGGTTATATCTTCTTATAGAGTCTGCTAACAGACCCCGACAGATGGCCGTGAGAGGTGACTACTGCAGGATGATAGGATGAGTTGCTATGCAACGAAGCCAACCACAACCAGCCCCTCATCGGTGAGAGGTCGGTCATGACGGCTTGCTTGGTACGTTTCGTTCGTCAAGATTAGATCGCCATACATACTGCGATGGCTCTCTAGTGAGTAGACTATGACTCCGTAGGACGATCTACTCGCCTAGGAGGGATCACATACGGTCTCCTCGACCGCTCGTCTACTACTTCTTACTCTTATGACGATTCTTACGTAGTCTCTTTTTACGCTTGTGCGTCGACATCTTGCGACGCTTGTGCTTCTTACCGTTTGGCATAATTGATTCTTTTGAATTGGTCTATACTGGATCCAAGGTGATGAGGCCCATGGCTAGTCACTATGCTGGAGCAAGCGTTGTCTTCCTCCGGACTATCTGCCTCGACTCACCTCCCTGGGATACTATTTGATCATGGCTGTGAAAGCCTTCGAAGGCTTGAACGTAGGAACCTTGCGGGCCGGTACGATGATCGTCGTCTGCTTGGATATATTGCGAGCAGTCTTCTCTGCGCGCTCCTTGACGACAAAGCTACCGAAGCCTCTAAGGTAGACATTGTCTCCCTGGCTCATAGCATTCTTGACTGTATCCATAAAAGCCTCTACAACCTGCAGGACCTCCTGGCGGTCCAAGCCTGTCGTGTCAGCTATGTTCTTTACAACTTCTGCTTTAGTCATGTATTCTTAGTAATGGGTCTTATTAATGATTTGCGATAAGGCGTCATGCTACGAGTCTGAGAGCGCGCATGGTGGATAAATGTACATAAAGCAACCCACACCAATCTGCTCTAGCGCAAAAAATCAAAGGAGTGCTCTCGATCTTGTCCAAGAACACTCCTCTTCTTTTTGATATATGCTCGCTTGTGGTATCAGCCTTGTGTCTTAAAGCGACTTAGAGGAAAGGGAGGTGGCTGGCAAGGCTCTATATGTAGCCCCTAGGGGAGTCGAACCCCTCTTTCCAGGATGAAAACCTGGCGTCCTAACCGATAGACGAAAGGGCCAAATCGTTGCGCCAGTATCCTTAATGTAGAGTTATATCCTCAGCGAACTGATACAGTATTGCGATGTGTCGTCGTAGACTAGAGAGAATTGAGGTGAAGAGCCATCTTGGACTTCAGATTCGCAGCCTTGTTGCGATGGATGATATTCTTACGAGCTAGACGATCTAGCGTAGAATAAACCTTCGGCAAAGCCTGCTCAGCTTCCTGACGATCGGTCATAGCACGAAACTGCTTAACCATCGTACGCGACGTCTTGTTCGCATAGCGATTGCGAAGGCGACGTGTGGAACTCTGACGGATTCTCTTCAGCGTTGATTTATGATTTGCCATTCTTGTGATACTTAATTACGTGGTGTACTGTCGATATGCGAGACTCGCTACGCGAAGCACTGCATATCAGCGATTACTTGTAGCCCCTAGGGGAATCGAACCCCTATTTTCAGAATGAGAATCTGACGTCCTAACCGTTAGACGAAAGGGCCAGTAGCTACTTACCAACTGATGCCGAATGTTCGGCTCTCGGGCAATTGTGATGCAAAGGTAATACAATTTTTTCTTCTGACAAAAGATTCTCGCAAGAAAATTCTCCAAAAGAGAGATCGCGTCGCAGAAAATACGACTCAGCAAGCTGATAGTCACGTCCTTACGGAAATTCTGCTCAAAACAGACTTTCTACCTCAAGTCACGACCCCAAAGAAGCTTCTCGCGAATTACTTGAGCATAAGGCTTGTGTGAGAGGCGCAACAGGTGGGCGCGCTTGTCACTCTTGCGAGCAACGATCTCGACACCACAGTCGTAGACCCGCAGATTACCATCGATCACGATAGAGAAGGTGGGATGTAGCGAGGAGACTCTCATCGTCAGCACACTGGTGTCGGGGAAGATGAGCGGAGCCATGTTGAGCGTGTGAGGTGCTATCGGCACCAGCAGCAACGTCTGGCACTGAGGGGTCACGATAGGGCCTCCCAGGCTGAGCGCATAAGCCGTCGAGCCCGAGGGCGTGCTCACGACCAAGCCGTCGGCAGCGTACTCAGCTAGCAAGTCGCCGTCTAGATCTACGCGTATCTTGATGATAGATCCAGTCTCTCGCTTCTGCACTGCTAGATCATTGAGCGCCGTGCCGACATGCTCTCCCGCCACACTTACATCGATCAGCGAGCGGGGCTCTATATCGTACTGCCCAGCCAGCAGGTCATCAAGGTGATGCAGAGCTTCTCGTGGCTCCATCTCGGTCATAAAGCCGAGGTGCCCGCAGTTGATCGCCCATATAGGCAGCTCCACGTCTCGCAACTTGTGCACAGCTCGCAGGAGGGTACCATCACCTCCGAGGCTCAGAGCGATGTCGCCATAGGGAGTCTCTCCACCCAGCCGCATCTGCGGATAACCCTCCGGGATGCCCGCCTGCTGCAGTGCCTCCCAGAGCGGTGCCTCTATATAAAGGTCTACACCATGCTCTGCGAGTGCCGTCAGTAGTGCCGTCACATCGTCCGTGAGCCGCATTGTAGCGTGGCTCCCATACACTGCTATCGTATTTATCTTGTGCCTATCCATCGGGGCTGTCTGATTGCATCGCTACAAAAGTACCGAAAAGAAGGCAGACCCCCAAAGAGCCCCCCCTCCCCCGCAAAACAATCGAATATGTATCACTCACTCGATCATAAAGAGCTTGGCCGATATGCGTACCCACTCGTTGATCTTCTTGACCTGGACGACCCGAGCGTAAAACTCTTTGCCAGCGTCCATCAGCCGTGATATGACCAGATTGAGCTCTTGTGGCACATAGCCTATGCGGTGCTCCTCGTAGTAGATGGCGATAGCGTTTTCGTCGTGCTCGTTTTGCGGCTGTCGCACCATACGTAGCACTGTGTCAGGCAGTAGCGTAGGGTAAAGCCCCTGTACGATAGGGCAGAAGGTGGTCCCAGCGACTACAATGTCTAGGAGGAAGATCTCCCGCTTGGGTAGTCCTAGTGCGTTGATACCTTCAGTGCCAATGAGCGCTAATAGCTCAGGGCTGACTGGTATGATCTCGTTACTCATAGGTTATGTGACTTATATTCCTCCATCAGTGTGATGATCGTCTGCAGCTCCTTCTCGCTCGCCTCGAGTTCCTGTATGGTTGCTTGCAGCTCAGCTTGCTTCTCTAGTATCTTTACGGGGCTGGATAGTAACTCTCTCTGATCAAAGGGGAAGCTCTTCGACCGCTTGGCCATCCTAATCTCGAGGGTACTCTTCTTCTCTCGTAGTTTTTCGATTTCAGCCGAGAGCGTCTCAGGATCTGAGGGGAGCTCCTCCGAGTGCTTCTCCTTATTTAGTAGAGCCAGCACAGCTCGTAGCTGCGGTAGGTCTCCGATCTGATAAGCCTTTACAGTAATTAGAAAGAGTCGCTTGTCCTCCTCCGTATAGTGTGGGTTGAGGTCTGGGTGGAGTCGCTTGACGAGGGTCTTGTAGATCTCCCTGAGCTCTTTGGTCTCTTGGGAAGAGAGGTGCGGCCTGTCCCAATACTCCTTAGCCGCTTTGAGTTGAGCCAGCTTTCGCTCCAGGAGCTGATGAAACTCTAGCCGCTGCTGCGCCATCTGCTTGTCTATCTCGACGAGGTCGGGTGCTTCGTCTCGATTGATGTAAGCCTGCAGGAGCGACCGCCTCAAGCGGAGCGTGGCCAAGGAGAGCCCTAGACGCAACTGGGTGTACAGCAACTTGCCGAAGTAGTGCATGTAGAGCGCAGATAGGTGAGGCGCCTCGTGATCCGTCATCTCCTGATACTGGGAGACGAGTGCCGTGTAGTCCGCGACGAGCGTCTCGTACTGCTCCCGAAGCCTCTGATACTCTGGAGAGCATGCTAGCGGGTTCATATCTGTCATTACATTTCGTCTGTTAGGGCTAATCTGGGAACTAAGATAGTGCTTTTAGCGCAAAGAACTTACTCTCTTGCGGTGCTTAGCAGGGCTGACGCATCGCAATCGCTCTGTCAGGAGCTACACAGGAGCGACAAGCAAGGAATAGATAAGGTTACTATATATAATGTGTCAGCCATGGATTGGCGGTTGGCTGTTAGCTATTGGCGGTTGGCTATCGAAACCATCGGATCTATCAGAGTGATCGGATCTCTAATCTCTAACTTCTAATTTCTAACCTCTAGCACCTTTACATATCTTTACGGGGAAGTTTGTCCGATTCCCTCCTTTCTTGAATATCCACGTGGAAAATCTCAAATCTCCACGTGGATATTTTTTATTTTCCACGTGGGCGTGATTCATTTCCTCCGAAGTTTCATTTGATTCCTCCGAAGAATTTTTTCTTCCCCACGTGGAAAATAAAAATTCCCCACCTGGATATTTCGAAATATCCACGTGGAAATCACTTTTCTCCGACACAGCTCCGTTTTGATATGTAGTCGGTTCTAAATTATTGTAGCGATCCGGCGTCGAATTTGCCCTGCGGAGCTTAGCTTTCGATCTGCTGCCAGAATGGAGTCGCCGCCACTCGGCTTACCAAGGCCTCTGGCGTGGTAGCTAGCTCCCCGGCGATGTGGGCATAGGTCGCCTCTATCGCCTTTTGATGCGTAAGTCCGTTGGGGATCTCATCGGTCTCGACGAGGAGTGCCTTCGCCTCATAGGCTAAGTGCAAAGCCTCAGCATCGTAGCGACGGCCGAAGGAGAGCGCAAAGCCCTTGCTCAGCATCATCTGCGCCACCTCTCCCCTAGCGCGAAAGCCGTGTAGCACCATCGGGGGGAGCTGCGCAAACTCTTGCGCCATCTGACTACGCACCTCAATCATCTCAGCCCACGCACGTACCGTGTGTAGGAGGATCGGGCGATCTAGCTGACAGGCTAAGCGCATCTGCGCCTCTAGCCAGACAAGTTGCTCTGCGAGTGTCGCATTGCTCCGCACCTTGTCGATGCCACACTCGCCAATGGCGACGATCTGAGGAGTAGCCGCTAGGCGACTCTGCATCTGATCAATGAGTGGTGTCAAGCTCCACTCTGGAGGCAGTGACCAGGGGTGAAAGCCTATTGAGTAGAGCTGGCCCTCCTCGATCGCTACGCCTCCGCTCCACTCGAGACTGTTGCATAAAGGCGAATCCCTGTGTTGCTTTCGGGATTCGGCTTCGGTCACATACGGAGGTATGCTCCCTTCAGACCTCACCCTCAGCGCCTTGCGCTTCATCCTTTCTGCAAAGTCAGAACAATCTTGCAAGCAAGATTGTGAGACTGTTGACTTTTGCAACAGTCTCCACTCTGTGTAGGTGAGCGAGCGAATTGCTTGGTAGCCTACCTCGGGGCTGTGCGTGTGGCAGTCTAGAAGTTTGGGACGGCCTGTGCCTTGCTCTGCAGCTCTGATCTCCTGGCTCATTGTCGTGGTGGCACGGGGTCGTAACCCACATGTCGATTGAAGGGGTTACACCGTAAGAGTCTCCAGATAGTTAGCCAGCTTCCCTTCAGAGCTCCATGCACCCTCAGAGCCTCTAGTGCGTACTGCGAGCAGGTCGGCGTAAAGCGACAGCTAGGTGGCAGTAGCGGCGAGATGAAGTGACGATAAAACTTGACTGGGTAGCTCAGCAGGCGTACCGCTAGCGAGAGTTGCTGCGAGTCGTCTTGTTCAGCTTGTGCAGTCTGCTCCTGACGATCGGTTGCGGGTTCAGTAGCGGGGGAGGTTGGGTTAGCTTTTTCTATCTCCTTGACGATACGTGCTATGGCTCGCTCTACCGCTTGCTCTAGCTCTGGATAGGTCGGCATCGTCTTAGCGACAGATTGTAATGCCACTCGTATCGTACAGTGGTGCTGTGTCGCAGCCTGCCAGAGCGAAGCTTTGTGGAGGCGATAAGCAGCGCGGGTCATGCGCTTGATGCGGTTGCGGTCTACTGCATGCTTGAAGCGACGCTTAGCGACCGAAGTCATGACAGCCACCTGCGCCTGCTCTCCTGGCGTCTGCGTGACAATAGGCTCTGCGAGCCATACGATGCGGATGGGGTAAGAGACAAACGAACGCCCACAGCTATGCAGTCGCTCTATCTCCTCACGCAGATAGAGTCGCTCACCTTTGGGTAGACGTTGGTTCTGGTGGGAGCGAGGGGAGTCTTCCTCCGTAGTCATCCCTCTTGCTCGGCAAGGTAGTTGTGAAGTAGCTTAGGCATCGGCGGATCCTGACGACTGCCCGTAGACTTAATATCTACTCTGAGCCCTAGCTCCTCAGCTTTCTGTGCGGTCTTAGGACCTACGGTAGCGATGATCATATCCTCCTGCTTGAAGTCAGGGACATTCTCAAAGAGCGAGGTGATCCCTACGGGACTGAAGAAGATGATCATATCGTAAGGTAGTGGCTTCTCAAGCTCTAGCTCACGAGGTATGGTGCGGTACATGACCGACTTGGTATAGTCTATCCCCGCCTCTGTCAGTAGGTCAGAGAGCTTAGCACTGTGCTCCTCTGCTACGGGGAGGAGATACTTCTCACTCTTGTGCTTGACAATCACCTTGACAAGGTCTTCGGTACGTCCTGTCGGTGAGAAGAAGACCTTGCGCTTGCGGTAATTGACAAACTTCTGTAAGTATGGCGCGGACATCTCTGAGCTGCAGTAATACTTCATCGTGTCTGGCACCGTGATGCGCATCTCTTTCATCAGCGTGAAGAAGTGCAGGATAGCAGTACGAGAGGTAAAGATGATGGCTGTGTAATCCAATGGATTGATGCGCTGCTGGCGAAACTCTTTTGCTTCAACTGTCTCGACACGAATGAACTGCTTGTAGTCAAGCTCCACTTGATGCTTTTCAGCGACTTCGGTGTAGGGGTTGGCCATCAGTGGAGCGGGCTGAGAGATAAGTATTTTTTTAATCCGTGACATACGCACAGGCAGGGGCTAATGGTATATGATAGATTCTTTCACAGGATCAGCATTCCAAAGCCTATGAGATAGGCAAGAGGAGCCATTTCCTGGCTGCAAAGGTACAAAGAAATAAGCAAAGGAGTCACCCCAGCCTCCCCGAGCCAGCGCGCTGTGGGCACGATGATCGCAAGGCGCCACAAGAGGATTACAGAGATCGACAGCCAGAGTGCGACCCCCTGCCAGACGCCCGCCAGTAGCAGCAAGGAGCTCAGGTAGAGAGGCAGCGGCCACAGCCACTCCAAGATGCCGTAGTGACGCACCCAGTGTAGGTAAAAGGCTGAGTCTAGATAGATCCCCGCCAGCAGACGGTTGATACCTAGGTACAGTCCGCTCAGGATCAAGCTGCAGAGTGCTAGAAGCCCTACCTGCGAGAGCGTCGTCCACAGTTCGCCTGAGGGAAGAGCTGCATAGTAGCGTAGTAGCAGATAGCCAGTCACGCCGACCAGCAGATGACGCTGCAACCCTCCGAGGATCGCATAGGTGCCGACAGATACCCGATGCACTAAGCTGCGAAAGAAAATGTGTCCTCTATTATATAGTAGCGCATCTACCGAGCGAGACAAGAGAGAGCCGACCCACATCTGCATGAGTGCTGGGAGTAAGAGCAGCATGAGGAGCAATAGTAAGATGATATCCTCTGCTCCTCGATCTACCCCAAAGGGAGTCAACGTCCACAACCCGACCGAGCTCTCCATACACGCAAGACCAATCTACAGAGTGGCTAGATGAGAGCGTAGCTGCGCCACCTGCTCCTCCAGATCCTGCACCCCATCATTATTGATCTGATAGAGAGGGAGCTCTGGATACCTCTGTTGCAAATCTGTAAAGGTGTACGAAGCTTGACGAGCGATCCGTGCCTGCACCTGCTCGCGGGAGGCTCCGTCGCGCTCCTGGACACGAGCCACACGTACCGCCTCAGGAGCCGTCACGACGACCACAGCGTCGCAGAGACGATAGAAGCCTGACTGCCACAAGATAGCACTCTCTAGGACGACCCACCCCTCGGGGGCATCCTGCTCCCTCGCCCACGCCGTCAGTCTCTCAGACACATAGGGGTGAATGATCTGCTCTAACTGGTGCAATAGCGACTGACCCATATCAGTTGGTGCGAAAACTTTGCGAGCGATCTCATCATAGCGAGGCTTTCCCTCTGAATTATAAACTTCTGCACCTAATAATGCGACCACTTGTTGACGCACCTGCTCGCTCTCGGTGTAAGCTCCACGAGCTACCGCATCGCTATCCATCAGGGGTAGCCCCGCCTCGACAAGCATCTGGCCGACGAAGCTCTTGCCCGCACCGATCCCTCCTGTCAATCCTAAGATGCGAGGGGGCCTTGAGAAGGAGGTGAGCTGCTTTTCGGTCATGACTCAGTAGCCACTACGGCTCACGGCTCAGCTGTCTCTAGGATATACTGTACCGCCTTGGGAGAGGGAGTAGCGCGCACCACCCAGTCGGGTAGTCCCTGGACTCTTACGGGTAGCATCTCTGGTTGTTTCTCGCCCTGCTGCACAGCTTCTGAGAGCTGTTGCAGATCGACCACCACCGATACCTTGTCCCCGATAGGCTTATTGTAGTCTGTGATCGGCATCGTCAGGGTCAGAGAGACACGAGCTGGGAGCAGCTTAGCGACAAAGCCTGAGGGCGTATTAAGCGCCTCGACAGGTAGCTCGATGCGTCTCTCCGTCAGCTCGACGACTGAGATCTGTAGCTGCACACTATCGGGCGAGGTATAGACGTGGGGGATCTCTTCGAACGGCACAAGCACCACTTTGTCTTGCGATAGATTCTTGTAGGTCAACGCTTTGGTGTGTATCTCGCTAATACCCGCCAGGGCTTCACGACTACCATACAGCTCGACCGTGGTAGGAGTCATCGTCAGCGGCAGTACCATATAGCCATCCTTAGCAGAGGCCGACACGTGGTTTACCACTGGCACCTCTTTACTCTGGAGAGGGAATGCGCGCAGCGAAATCTGATTAGGATAGATGTCACGGATCTGTATAGAGCTCCCCAAGCTCTCCCGCGCCTTCTGTGTCAAGACGGCACTGCTAAAGAGGATACGCCCCCCCTGCGGCACTCGCTGTGGCATAGAGAGCGAAATCGGAGGCACGCCCTTCATCCAGCGGAAGAGGAGCTGAGAGCCTTTTGCCGAGACGCTAACATCTAGCGTCGTCGGCTGATCCCCCTCTAATCCTATCTCTCCCGGCATCTCCTCATATACGATAGGTACATGAACTATCGAGGTCGTGCCACGTGAGAGCGTCTGCATAAACCATAAGACGGTCGCTAGGAGTACCCACACAGCGATCGCCAGCAGTCGTCTCAAGCGAGGGACACGCTGCTTACGCGCCACAGGATCTCCACCTGTGCGGAGCTTAGGGGTCAGATTGAGTCGCACCGCTCCCGTCTTAAGAGTTCGGAGAGGCTATTAGCGTGCGTTGGGGTCCGTGCCGAGCGGATAGACCGAGCTCTTGGCAATCTCTATGCGCACGTCACGAGCTATCTCTACCTCAAAGGTCTGCTCGTTTACCTTGCGGATCTCGCCATGCACACCACCAGCCGTTATGACTGCATCGCCTACAGCGAGCGCATCACGCTCCTGTTGCAGCTTCTTCTGACGCTTGCTCTGAGGACGGATGAAGAAAAGCCAGAAGATCAAGATGATGACTACAAAGAAGACGAGCGAAGACCACGCAGGAGCGCCCTGCTGTGCTGCCTGTAAAAGGAACATATTCATAGGTATCTATAGTTGATGAATTCAATTACTTCTGCAAACTTACAAAAAACCGCCCGCATAGCACATCGTCCACGTGGTAAACTGCAAATCTCTACGTGGAGATCAGACGTTAGCTTATCTAGCACCCTCTATCAGCCACCCTCTATCAGCTCGGGGAAAGTTCGATTTAGCTGGTGGGTATGTGCTATTTTGTATCTTTGCACTCAGATACCTATCGGAGAGCATCGCCTAGAGCGTAGTAGCCTCGCGATAGATCTCTCACTACGTAATACGCTTCTTAATGAAATACAAGCTCCCCAGTAAGGATGAACTTCGTGCTCGCCTAGCAGCTCTGCCTGCTCAGGCCGCTGACCTACTCACTAGTCGTAAGTTTTGGCACGAATTGGTCTTGATGACCGTTGCCATGTTTATCGGTGCCATGGCGGTACACTACTTCCTCGCCCCTAGTGGTCTGATCGTCGGCTCGGTGACGGGGCTGGGCATCGTGCTGGAGCGGCTGTTTCCGATCATGTCGCTGGGGTCCTATATGTTTCTCATCAATGCGATCTTGCTACTCCTCTCTTTCATCCTGATCGGCAACGAGTTTGGTGCTAAGACTTGCTACACGGCACTGATCTTAGGGCCGTTTGTCGACTTGATGGGGTGGATCGATCCAGTCGATGGGTCGATGTTTGCTCAGGAGGTGCATGGTGTCATGGTGGCCAATCCGGGGTTTGACTTGGTCTGCTTCATCTTGGTGATGAGTGCGGCGCAGGCGATCCTCTTTAGCATCAACGCCTCGACGGGCGGACTAGACATCTTGGCAAAGATCTTCAATAAGTTCCTCCATGTGCCACTAGGCGTGTCTGTTACGATCGCTGGAGGTCTGATCTGTTGCTCCGCCTTCCTGACCAGTCCTACGGGGCTCGTGATCATGGGTCTGGTGGGAACTTGGCTCAATGGCATGATCCTCGACTACTTTATGACCCGCATGAGCTCGCGGACACGTGTTTACGTCATCTCCAAGGATTGGGAGCATATCCGTGACTATGTGATCCACACGCTCAATCGTGGGGTGACGATCCACTCCGTGACGGGCGGCTACTCAGGCGAGGACCACAAGCAGCTGGAGTGTATCTTGACGAGGGATGAGTTTGGCAAGTTGCTGGATCATCTGCGTGCCGAGCGTATGGAGCCGTTTATCACCTCAGATCCGGTCAGCGAGGTGTACGGTCAGTGGCGCAAGAAGAGCCAGCGTGAGGAGTTTACGGTCGAGACGGGGACTCCTGATGAGATGACCTTTTAGTATTACCTGATTCACCTAGAGAACTATGTCACATCTTACGAAGTCGCTTGCGGCTATCATACTCCTACTATCACTCTCGCTCGGCTCGCTGATGGCGCAGGAGCCTACGCCGGATGCCGAGCTAGAGGCACCGCATGACAAGAAGGTGGCACTCTCGCTAGAGGCGCGCGGGGACTATCAGCGCATTTATCTAGGCAGCCAAGCGGACAAAGCGGGCTCAGGCTTTAAGGGCAATATCGCTAACGTCATACTCAGTGGCACGCTCTCGCCAAAGTTTAGCTACCTCTACCGACAGCGGCTTAGCTCGGTCAATCTGGACCGCACCTTCTTCGAGTCTATCGACTTCCTCTACCTACAGTACAACCCGATCGAGCAGCTCAGTGTCAAGCTTGGCAAGTGGATCGTCTTCGTCGGTGGGTGGGAGTTTGAGCCAGCACCGATAGATGTCTTCCAGCTAGGAGAGTTTTGCTATCAGATGCCTGCCTATCAGTGGGGTGCTACGGTGAGCTACACCCTGCCTAATGGACAGGACAACCTCCATGCGCAGGTGATCCAGAGTCCTTATCGCAAGACCTACGAGGCGAGGAGCGGACAGCCAGCCGACATGTATGCCTACAACCTCATCTGGACAGCGCACCACGATTGGTTTGTACCGATGTGGAGCGTCAACTTTATGGAGTATGCGCCTGGACGCTTTATGAACTATGTCTCGCTGGGCAACCGCTTTCAGCTGACCCGCCGCACCTTCATCGATCTAGACTTGATGCATCGTGCGCCACTAGATGGAGAGGGCAAGAAGGCTTTTGCAGATTACTCTATCTATGGTCAGCTAGCCTTCCACCCGACAGTTCAGACGAAGCTCTACCTCAAGGGGAGCTACGATCAGAACTTGAGTGGCTCAGCAGCAGACTACGGGGTCACCGACGGCACGCAGATAGCTTGTCTCGGTGGCGGTGTCGAGTACTCACCCATCCCCGAGGTGCGTCTGCATGCACATGCTAACTACGCCTTTGGCACCAACACGAACCCGATGGCCGTGCTGCATGACCAGCGCACGCAGATCAACGTGGGCGTCACCTGGCGTATGAAAGTACTCTAACTCCTTATACGATATACTATGAGCCTTTACAGACAGCTTAGCGAGGCGATCGCCTCGACACTACATACCCTTTATGGTCTCAACACGACCGCTGATGAGATCACACTGACCGCCACGCGCCCTGAGTTTGAGGGGCATGTGACGCTCGTCGTCTTTCCCTATCTCAAGGCTTCGCACAAGTCTCCCCAAGAGACTGCCGAGACGATCGGTGCCAAGCTCCAAGAGCAGACAGATCTCATAGCCTCCTATGGCGTGGTCAAGGGCTTTCTCAACCTTACACTGACCGACACGGCGTGGCTTTCAGCTCTACGAGAGATTGCCGAGACTCCACACTACGGCCACATCACGCCGACAGCTCAGTCGCCGCTCGTGATGATCGAGTACTCCTCACCAAACACCAACAAGCCGCTTCACCTCGGACACGTGCGCAACAACCTACTCGGCTACAGTCTCGCTCAGATACTGGAGGCGAGCGGTCATCGTGTGGTCAAGACAAACATCGTCAACGATCGTGGCGTGCACATCTGCAAGTCCATGCTGGCATGGCTACGCTGGGGCAATGGCGAGACGCCTGAGTCTTCGGGCAAAAAGGGCGACCACCTCATCGGAGACTACTACGTGCGTTTTGACAAAGAGTATCGTGCCGAGCTAGCACAGATACGTGCTGAGCATCCCGACTGGAGCGACGAGGAGGTCGAGGCTAAGTCTCAACTGATGGCTGATGCGCGACAGATGCTACGTCAGTGGGAGCAGGGCGACCCTGAGGTGCGTGCACTATGGCGACAGATGAATGAGTGGGTCTACAAAGGCTTTGACGAGACTTACAAGCGTATGGGCGTCTCCTTTGACAAGATCTACTACGAGAGCGACACTTACCTCGTAGGCCGTGAAGAGGTCTTGCGCGGCTTGAAGGAAGGACTCTTCGAGCGACATGAGGATGGCTCCGTATGGGCTGACTTTGAGGCGGAGGGACTAGACAAGAAGATCCTCCTACGCAGTGACGGCACCTCGGTCTACATCACTCAAGACATTGGCACTGCCAAGCTCCGCTATCAAGACTTCCCGATAGACCAGATGGTTTACGTTGTGGGCAACGAACAGGAGTACCACTTTCAGGTGCTATCGCTACTCTTAGACCGCTTGGGATATAAGTGGGGCAAGAGCTTGACGCACTTTAGCTACGGTATGGTCGAGCTCCCTCACGGCAAAATGAAGAGTCGCGAGGGTACGGTCGTCGATGCGGACGATCTGATGGACGCAATGCGTGACACCGCCTTAGAGGTGGCACGAACAGCCCAGCAAGCTAAGGGCGTAGCACTAGCTACCGAGCCGACAGCTGAGGAGCTGCGCACCGCCGAGATGGTCGGTCTAGGCGCGCTCAAGTACTTTATCCTCAAGGTGGACCCAAGGAAGAATATGATGTTCAACCCCGAGGAGTCTATCGACTTCAACGGCAACACCGGTCCTTTCATCCAGTACACCTACGCACGCATCTGCTCACTCCTGCAGAAGGCTGACGAGATGGGCTACAAGCATCAGCTCCCCGAGGGTGGCGCGTTAGCACTCTCATCGTACGAGACGGCACTCGTCCAGCAGCTGCTCGACTATCCATCAGTCGTGCAGGAGGCTGCCGAGAGCTACTCGCCAGCCCGCATTGCCAACTATACCTACGACTTGGTCAAGGGGTATAACCAGTTCTACCACGAGTGCTCTGTGCTGCGTGAGGAGGACGAAGCGCTACGTAGCATGCGTCTGCAGCTCAGCAAGACCGTTGCCGAGACGATCCATAGTGCTATGGGGCTCCTCGGCATTGCGCTACCCGAGCGTATGTAGTCCGCTTTGAGAGCTTGACTCATGAGGTGTATGGAGACCGCTCTCTACACAGCACTGCCACGGGATAGCCGCATCGCACTGCTCGCCTCGGGTGGCGTGGATAGCAGCGTGGCGATGCACCTACTCGTCGAGGCGGGCTTTCGCCCAGATCTTTACTATATACGTATCGGCATGCAGGACGAGGATGGCGGCTACCTCGACTGTCCTGCCGAGGAGGACATCGAGCTGGTGACGCTCCTGGCTCGTCGCTACGACCTGCACCTAGAGATCATCGACCTGCACCAAGTCTATTGGGATCGGGTGGTCTCCTATACGATGGATGCTGTCAAGCGGGGGCTTACGCCCAATCCCGACGTGATGTGCAATAAGTTGATCAAGTTCGGAGCTTTTGAGGAAAGGTGTGGCGCCGAGTACGACTACATTGCCACGGGCCACTACGCTACGATACGAAAGACGGCGGAGGGCTTGACCTTCCTCGGCACCTCTCCCGACCCAGTGAAGGATCAGACCGACTTCTTGGCGCAGATCGGCTTTCGGCAGATGGAGCGTCTCCTCTTCCCCATCGGTCATTTGCCCAAAGAGGAAGTGCGTCGCATCGCTCTCGAGGCGCATCTAGTCAATGCACAGCGCAAGGATAGCCAAGGCATCTGCTTCTTAGGACAGATTAATTACAATGACTTCATCGAGCGCTACTTAGGCACTCAGACGGGCGACATCATAGACCATGAGACCGGAGAGAAGATCGGTGAGCATCGTGGCTACTGGTTTCACACCATCGGGCAGCGCAAAGGGCTGGGGCTCTCAGGCGGTCCGTGGTATGTCGTGGCAAAAGATGTGGAGCACAACGTCCTCTACGCCTCACGAGGCTACGATCCTAAGACGCAGTACGGCACAATCATCGAGACCGAGGAGATGCACTGGCTCACGATCGATCCGTGGCTCTGGACAGAAACCCCATCAGATCGTCCGCTGGAGGTCACCTTCAAAATCAGACACACGCCCGACTTCACCGCGGGTCACCTCGAGCGACTCCCTTCGGGGGGCTATCAGCTGGTCAGCAGCAAGCCGATACAGGGTATTGCGGCTGGGCAGTTTGCCACCATCTACGATCCTCAGCGTCAGCTCTGCTGGGGAAGTGCTCCAATCCGCTCAGGTCGCTAGTCATACCATTTCTACCAAATAAAAAGGAGAACGCTCACTACGAGGGTTCTCCTTTTTGTTTCGTATGAGGCTGTTGACCTCTCTAGTCGTGTTGCAGACGAGCCTCTAGGGCAGGTCGCCAGTCGGAGCCATTGACCGCTAGGAGCGTCTGCAGACCCAGTGCTGCGGCAGCCTCCAGATTGGCTGTGCTGTCGTCGATGAAGAGCGTGCGCTCAGGCACCATCCCGCTATCCGTTATCATCTGCTCGTAGATAGCTCGGTCGGGCTTCATCGTCTGCATCTCACAGGAGGCGTAGACCTTGTCCACATAGTCGCTCAGCGTGCGCCCCGTGGCGGGGAGGAAGTGCGGACTATGAGCATAAGCCATGATGTAGGGGTTGGTATTCGACAAGATATAGATCTTATACTTCTTACGGAGCTGCTCTAGGTAGTCAAACTTGTACTGAGGCACTCCCTTGAGGAAGAGCATGATCGCCTCATTGATCTGCTCATCGGTCAGGTCTGTGCCGGCATGCTCGTTGAGCCGTGCGACAAACTCCTCGCGCCCCACGAGACCCATCTCCAGGTCGTGGAAGACACCGAGCTGTCGGTACGGGTTGAGCATCTCATCGATATCCTGAACGCCTAGCTCGCGAAAGCGTCTTAGCGACACCTCCGGCTGGAGATCCACTAAGACGCCTCCGAAATCAAATACGAGTGTATCTATCACGGTCTCTTACTTCTTGAGCCAACGATCGAGCCAGTCGAAGAAGGTGCGCTGCCATAGGAGTGCATTCTGTGGCTTGAGGACCCAGTGCGTCTCCTCGGGGAAGAGTAGCATCTTCGTCGGTACACCGCGCATCTTAGCAGCGTCAAAGGCCATCATACCCTGCGAAGCGAGGATGCGGAAGTCGTACTCGCCATGAATGATCAGGATAGGTGTATCCCATTTGTCAGCGAGCTTGTGTGGTGAGTTGGCAAAGGTGCGCTGAGCCGTAGCGTTGTCCTTATCCCAAGGAGCACCGCCCATATCCCAGTTGGCAAACCACTTCTCCTCAGTCTCGAGATACTGCGCCTCGAGGTTGAAGATACCAGCGTGTGCGATGAAGGCTGCGAAGCGTCCCTCGTGTACACCAGCTAGGTAGTAGACTGAGTAACCACCGTAGCTAGCGCCCACAGCGCCCATACGATCTGGTGCGATGAAGGGCTCTTGCTTCATGAGGTCTGCAGCGGTGAGGTAGTCGCGGATGTTCTGACCGCTGTAGTCGCCACTGATCTGCTCATTCCACGCCTTGCCAAAGCCTGGCACGCCGTGACGGTTGGGGAGGATGACGATGTAGCCCTGCTCCGCCATGATGCGGGGATTCCAGCGGTAAGACCAGAACTGGCTAATGGTGCTTTGCGGACCACCCTGACAGTAGAGGATGGAGGGGTACTGCTTGCTCTTGTCAAAGTGCGGTGGGTAGAGTACCCATGTGAGCATCTTACCGCCGTCGGTCGTAGGCATCCAGCGCTTTTCGCAAGTTAGATTGCCTAGCTGACCCATGATCGGCTTGTCCTCCTCAGTGAGTGCAGTAGCCTTGCCGTTCTTCAGATTGACCATGAAGAGCTCCGTCGGGTAGGTCATTGCTTGACGAGAAGCTACGCAGACGCCCTTGTCATTCATATCAAAGCCCGTGTAGTCGTACTGCCCATCGGTGATCTGCTTGATCTTGCCATTAGATAGCTGATAGCTGTAGAGGTGTGTCAGTGCCTCGTGGCAGGTGATGAAGTAAATGGTCTTGCTGTCGGCACTCCAGGTGGGGTTGGAGATATTGTACTCAAAGTCGGCCGTGAGGGGGCGGTACTGCTTCTTTGCCAAGTCGTAGAGATACATGACCTGTAGGTCAGACTCGTAGCCGTCGCGCTCCATGCCGATCCAGATGAGCGAGCGACCGTCGGGGCTGAAGACAGGGTTCGTATCGTAACCCATGATGCCCTCGCTTACATTGGTCGTCTCACCAGTAGATACATTATATAGGTAGATGTCGCTATTGGTCGAGAGGCTGTACTCCAGTCCCGTCTTCTTGCGGCAAGCGTAAGCGATCAGGTTGCCATCAGGGCTGAAAGCTATATCCTCGATGCCGTTGAAGGGACGCATAGGAGCCTCGTAGGGCTCACCCTCGAGTAGGTCTAGTCCCTTGGTGATAGGCTGTGCCGTAACCTTTGCGATAAAGGGGTGTGGCATCGTCGAGACCCATTCGTCCCAATGCTTGTACATCAGATCCTCGATGATACGCGCGTCAGCCTTGTCTAGGTCAGGATAGACGTCCGTGACGACGGGGCGAGCCTTGATGTCCTGCACGTAGAGCAGCGTCGTCTCATCAGGCGAGAAGAGATAGTCGACGATCCCTCCATCGATAGCGGTGAGCTGACGCTCTACACCATCACTGAGTGTGCGCGCGAAGAGCTGCATGCCCTGGTCGGTGCCACGCATGAAGTATATCTGCTTGCCGTCACGGCTCCAGCGAGGCGTGTACTCGCTACCAGCCGAGGGTGCGGTCAGCTCGGTACGTCCCGATCCGTCGCTATTGATGAGGTAGATAGAGGTGCGGCTGTTATTGTCCTGGATAGAGGGTTGGGACACGTTGTATACGACCTGCTTACCATTAGGTGCCAGGGCGTAGCTCCCTACACGAGGCATCGTGAGGAGCATCTCTGGGGTCATCTGCTTGGTTCCTTGCTGTGCAGTCATAGGCAGAGCGAATGTGGATAAAATGATAGCCACGAGGCTACGAAACAAGTTTCTTCTAGTCATGAGATAGAATGAGATAGAGTGAAAGAAAGGTCGTCTCGGTGCGACCATAGATTACTGAATGCTCTCCAAAGGTACGAAAAAAGAGGTTAGTGGTGCGTGTGCAGTAGCTAGCGTAGATGCAGCTATCTACGCACTATCCACTACGCGAGGCGGAGCGTCACTTGCTTTTTCTCGAAATATTGCTTAATTTCGCCCTTGTAAAGGCAAGTTCTCAGCGACGTCTTGAGCATTCCCCTATATTTCTCTGCATTTCGACCAGTCGTAGCGTGGTAAAATATAGGAGCGTGGGAGCGGTAGTCAGAGATGTGTGCCTAACATGACGCAAGAAACACATTTAATACACTAAACTTAGTTACAAGCTATGAAAAGACTATTACCTATTCTGCTATGCATCTTAGCGTTTGCAGCACCACGGCTCTACGGACAGACGAGCTACACCGTCAAGTTCTCTGCTGATCCTGAAAAGGGCGGTACCATCACAGCAACGACCTTCAAGGGCTTCAACGAAGTCACTCTAACCTCTGGCGAAAAGGTTGATGAAGGCAAATCTGTAATCTTCATCGCTGAGGCAAACGAAGGCTATGAGTTCGTAAAGTATACGGTCAATGGGCTAGACGCTACCATGGACTTTACCCAACCAGAGAGGTACGAAGAAACTGAGCTTTACCGAGACATCGAGGTAGTCGCTGTCTTCAAGAGTACAGCTCCTGCTGAGGAGTACGCGGTCACCTATGCAGCCGATCCTGAGGAGGGTGGTACCGTCACAGCAACGTACTATGACAATGTCAATGACGAGGAGGTCCCCTTCGATTCGGGTGCCATGTTCTCTGGTGATGAGAACTATCTCACCTTCACTGCAAAGGCTAACGACGGCTATAAGTTCATAAAGTGGACAGCCAATGGTGAGGATCTCGAGCCTAGCGATGCTAAGAATCCTGAGGTGCTTGCATATCAGGCTAAGGAGGCTCTTGATCTCAAGGCAGTCTTCAAGAAGCTCTATCCACTCACCCTCACAGCTACCGAGGGCGGTAAACTCGTAGCTAAGGCAGGCGACAAGGAGCTAAAGTCTGGTGACAAGGTCACCGAGGGTACGATGATAACCATCGAGGCTACACCTGAGGCCGACTACGAGCTCACAGCGCTTACGGCTGGCACTGAGGATATCCTAGCTGCCAAGTCCTTTGAGATGAAGGGTGCTACCGAGGTTAAGGCGACCTTTACCAAGCTACAGAAGAACTACGTCGTCACCCTGCAGCCCTGCAAGCACGGCACTATCTCTATCAAGGAGGATGTAGACCTCAAGGCTGTACCTGAGGGTACTAAGCTGACGGTCGTAGCTAAGGGAGCCAACGATAAGTGCGAGCTCAAGTCACTCACGGCAAATGGTAAGGATATCCTCAAGGATATGACCTTTACGGTCACTGAGGATGTGACAGTCGTTGCTGAGTTTGTCGACCACACGGGCATTGATGCAGTTGCTGCAGATGCGTTTGTCATCTATCCTAACCCTGCTAGCGAGTCCGCTACCATCACAGGTCTAGCACCTGAGGCTATCGTAACACTCTACACGCTAGAGGGAGAGCTGATCACGCGCCTACATGCTGACCGCTCTGGTAGCCTACAGATAGACCTCACCGCTCTAAGCGATGGCACCTATCTCGTAGTGACCGAGGGCGCATCACAGCGACTCGTCGTCAAGCACAACTAAATCGCTCTAGTGGTGGCGTCGGAGTAGTTAGAGCAGACCTGACTCGTCAAGATACTTAGGTTACTCCACTACCCCGACGCCTCCAACCTTTGTGAGGGACAGCCCCCTCATCATTTGGAGCCTTACATTACTATCCACGTGGGAAATCAAATTTCCACGTGGATATTTTTTATCTCCCAAGTGGAAAAGAAAAAATTCTTCGGAAGTTTCATTTCATTCCTCCGAAGTTTCATTTGATTCTTCCGAAGTTTTATTTCTCGCCTACGTGGAGAAAATTGCTTTCCTAGGTGGATATTTGGAAATTCCTGCGTGAGAGTCGAATCAGAGGTACGAAGTTAGAGATTAGAGATCCGATCACTCTGATAGATCCGATGGTTTCGATAGCTAACAGCCAATAGCTAACAGCCAACAGCCAATCCATGGCTGACGCATTAT
>ENA-OOZG01000109-OOZG01000109.1-human-gut-metagenome-genome-assembly--contig:-NODE-109-length-69267-cov-9.383647_pt1 | contig 69267 bp, 64 predicted proteins | sample MGYA00241706_ERZ501384 | MGnify/ENA primary metagenome ERZ501384 (study PRJEB25962, sample SAMEA2042742) | human gut metagenome | biome: human gut; feature: human-associated habitat; material: faeces...
AGGAGACCATGGCTAATGTTGCAGGACAATATAAAGCGTAATAGCCTATGCCGTCATTAAAAGAGATTAAAACTCGCATAGCCAGCGTTAACAGTACCCGTAAGATTACGAGTGCGATGAAGATGGTGGCTTCCAGTAAGTTGCATCATGCTCAGGTAGCTATCCAGAATATGCTGCCTTATGGAAATATGCTGGAACATATCCTCAAGAGTTTCCTGGTCAGTACTCCGAATGTCGACCATCCGTTGCAGTTGGAGCACAAGGAAACCAAGCGTGTAGCTCTTGTGGTATACAGTTCTAACAGCAGCTTGTGTGGTGGATTCAATTCCAACGTTATCAAGATGATGATGCATGCGGTGGACGAGTATAAGGCTCAAGGCATTGACGACATCACGGTATATCCTATCGGACGAAAAGTGGCAGAGAAGGCACAGAAACTGGGTTTGAAGATTGGCGGTAACTTTAATGATCTTGCCGATCATCCTCATGCCAGCGCCTGTGCAGATATCGCCCATTCACTTGCCAAGCAGTATGCTGCTGGTGAGCTCGATAAGGTGGAGATGATTTATCATCACTTTAAGAGTGCCGGTTCACAGATTCTGACCCGCAAGACTTTCTTGCCTATTGACCTCAGCACTGAGTCGATAGGAGTGGATAACGATCGTGACCTTACCTCTAATGTGGCTACGGCAAAGGCTCAGGAATATCTGCGCCAAAAGCAGGCTGAAGCTGACGGACGCCAGAGTTCTGAGGCAAAACCTCTGAATGATGACTTCATTGTAGAGCCAGACTTGGAGACTGTTTTGGGAGTCTTGATTCCTAAGCAGCTTCGTCTGATGATTTATACAGCGTTGCTGGATAGCCAGGCGAGTGAGCATGCTGCCAGAATGGTGGCCATGCAGACCGCTACGGATAATGCCGATGAACTCTTGCGCGAACTCAACTTGCAGTACAACAAGAGTCGTCAACAGGCCATTACCAATGAATTGCTTGATATTGTGGGAGGTAGCGTAAACAACTAAGTTTCCTTCCATCTGTATAATGTTTAATCGGGGTAAATCACTTATTGAAAGAGATTTATCCCGATTTTATGTTTTGTATGCAAATAAAACAGTAAAATTAACGAATATTAAGAAAGTAGCTTAAAAAAACTAATTTTAGCTAAAGTTGTACTAACATTCTTTCGTTTTTTTTTTTTTTTTTGTTAACTTTGCGGCGCGTTTGAGAACTAAACCAGTAAATATGAGGCTTAGTTACCCAAATGGGATTGCGGGTACAGCATCGCCTGGATCAGGGTTGCTCCGAACGGCAGAAGCTTTACGAGAAGTATACTGTCTCAATCTCCTTGCTGCTTGTGACGACTCGTTTCGACATAAGGGGGAAGAGAAAATGTGTCTGTATAAGAATACTTAAAATGAAAGAATGGACAATTCAATAAAAGATATCAATCATTCTCTAAGCATACAAGCCGAGACTCTTGGCGAACTAGCCAAGACAGAGGCATCATGGTATGCCATGCGCGTGTTCATGAACAAAGTGGCGCTTTGCCGAGACTTGTTCAACCTGTTCAACAACGTGCTTAAGGATCCTGACCAGATGAAAAATACATTCCCCGAAGATATGATGGGCGATGTGATGGAATATTACGCCCCCTTCGTAAAAGAGAGACATGTAAACAGCCAAGGCAAGAAGATTGTGGTGGAGCGCCCACTCATACCCTCGCTTTTCTTCATGCGCAGCAACAAGCGACAGGCGCTATGCCTGGAGCGGGAACTGTGTGGCAAGGCAAGGCTATATCGCCAGCTGGTGGACTTCGACCCACAGCCCATCGCCATTCCCAAGCGACAGATGCAGATGTTCATGATGGTATCGTCGGGCGATCAGGAGGGGCTGGAATATTTCGAGGATGGAGCCTTCAACTGGAAGAAAGGTGAACGTGTCAGGGTTATCGACGGCAGGTTCAAAGGTCTGGAGGGCGAAATCAAGCGCATCAATGGCGACCATCGGCTCATCGTCATGATAGAGGGAATCTGTGCCGTCGCCACCACCTATATACCAAGATGTTTTCTAGAAAAAATATAAAATCATATGAAATATCGTAATTCATTGCTTTCTGGAGCTTTTTGTACGGGACTTCTTGTCCTGTCAGCTTGTGGAACCCCACGACAAATAGCTTATTTCCAGGATTTTAACCAAAATCCTGACACGCTAATCAATCTGAAAAGTGCGGTGATCACCGCCAAGCCAACAGATAAACTCTACATCGGCGTGAAGAGTAAGGATCCACAGATCACACAGCTCTTCAACCTTACGGGAACCGCCACCAGCTACTCTACGTCGACTATTGCCAAGGATGCCTATTATTATACGGTAGACAGCAAGGGCAACATCGACTTTCCTGTGCTGGGCACCCTGCATGTGGCAGGTCGTACCCGAGAGCAGATTGCCGAGGAAATCAAGAAAGTTCTGGTGGAGCGCAACTTGGTGAAGGATCCCGTGGTGACCGTCAGCCTGACAAATCTCCACTATTCGGTGATGGGTGAGGTGGCACACCCTGGACAGTATGAAATCGAGGACGAGAAAGTGACTATTCTCGATGCCCTTAGCAAGGCGGGCGACCTGACCATCTATGGCACCCGTGAAGACGTGATGGTGTTGCGCCAGGAAAACGGCCACCAGAAGATATACAAGATCAATCTCTGCTCGGGAAACAGCGTGTTCAACAGTCCGGTATATTACCTGCAGCAGAACGACGTGGTTTACATCAGCCCCAACAAGACCAAGGCTCGCCAGAGCACGGTCAATGGCAACAATGTCAGGAGCACGGGCTTCTGGATTAGCCTTGCCTCACTTGCCACCAGCGTGGCAGTACTTATCAAGAAATAATGTAAGAGTAGAGTGAACACTCAACATTCAACATTCAACACTCAACATTCAACATTCAACATTCAAATTCAATGATTCAGAATAATCAAGCGACGATGCAGAATGCTCTGGGTCGTCGCCCCCAGCAGGCAGAAGACTTCATTCGTCTGCAAGACTTAATGTATCTGTGCCTTGTGCGCTGGCGATGGTTTGTCATCTCGCTCGCCGTCACCCTAGGCATAGCCACTTATTACCTCCTCTCCACGCCGTGTGTCTATCAGCGCACTGCATCCATCCTCATCAAGGAAGACGGCAAGAGCCAGAGCATCAACAGCGATGTGGCCAGTATGTTCTCCGACATGGGACTCTCGGGAGGCAAGTCGAACGTCAACAACGAGTTGATTGCCATCCAGTCGCCAGCCGTCTTGCTGGAGGCAGGCAAGCAGCTCAAACTCGACGTAAACTACAGTGAAGACGGTACCTTTCATCCTGTGGCTCTCTATGGCAGAACGCTGCCTGTAACCGTTCATTTCTATAGCTTGAACGATATGCAGAGCGCCAATTTGGATGTAGAGGTAAAGCATGGCAACCAGTTTGCCATCGTACATGTGAGTGGCACCGACAAGGCTGGAAACGCAGTAGAGTCGGACGAGGAGGTACAGGGCAAGCTGGGCCAGACCGTCCGCACGGCGATGGGCTATGTATGCGTAGAGCAGGCACCGGGCTATTCAGCCTTCGTCAATGGACATGAGAGCAGGAAACTGCATGTGACTCGCACCAACCTCTATGCCATGACCGACCATATCAAGGCATCGCTCTCGGCAAGCATCAGCGAGGAGAAGGCAACAGTTATCGACCTGACCTATAAGGACCAGCTCACCCAGCGCGCCGAGGACGTGCTGAACACCATCATCTCCGTATACCGCAAGAACTGGATGGAGGACAAGAACCAGATGACCGTCTCCACCTCCCATTTCATCACCGAGCGCCTGGGCGTCATCGAGCGAGAACTGGGCGACGTAGACAAGGACATCTCCTCGTTCAAGAGCCGCAATCTGCTGCCCGACGTAGAGACCGCCGCACAGCAATACATGCAGAAGAGCGGCGACGTAGACAAGCAGATACTCGAGCTGAACTCACGCCTCTCCATGGCACGCTACCTGCGCAACTTCCTGACGGGCAAGGTGGGCAAGAACCAGCTCCTGCCAGCCAATATCGGCATCGACAGCCCGGGCATCGAGCAGCAGATTACCGAATACAACAAGCAGCAGCTGGAGCGCAACAACCTGGTGGCTAACTCCAGCGAGCAGAACCCATTGGTGGTTGACTATGACCAGAGCCTCGCCTCCATGCGCCATAGCATCGTAACCAGTATCGACAACTTCGTGGGGACACTCAACTCGCAGCTTGGCAACCTGCAGGCAAGCGAGGCGCAGACCACCAGCCAGATAGCCAGCAACCCTAGCCAGGCAAAGTACCTGCAAACAGTGGGTCGCCAGCAGAAGGTGAAGGAGGCGCTCTACCTCTTCCTCTTGCAGAAGAGAGAGGAAAACGAGCTTTCCAAGGCTTTCACCGCCTACAACACGCGCATCATCACCCCTCCTACGGGCGACATCAAACCAGTGCAGCCTGTGCGCCGCAACATCATCCTCGTGGCTTTCGTTCTCGGAGTCCTAATACCTGTGGTAGTCATCTTTATCCGTGAGAACATGAACACGACGGTGAGGGGCAGAAACGACCTCAAGAACATCACCATACCATTCCTCGGTGAGATACCATACTGCATCAGTCGCAAGAACAGACCAACTCTTCTGCAGCGCATCCAGTTCTGGAAGAAGCCGAAGGAGACACGACAGATTGTGGTGAAGGCAGGCAAGCGCGACATCGTGAACGAGGCGTTCCGCGTGCTGCGCACCAACATGGAGTTTATGATAGGCACCCATCCCGAGCAGAACGTCATCATCCTTACGTCTTTCAACCCAGGCTCGGGCAAGAGTCACCTGGCAGGCAACATCGCCATGTCGCTCGCCATCAAGAAGAAGAAGGTGCTCGTCATCGATGGTGACCTCCGCCATGGTTCCACATCCATGCTCGTGGGCAGCCCTGGCGAGGGACTCAGCGACTATCTCAACGGCAGGACCGATGATCTGGAGGGCATCATCTGCCATGGCGAGGAGTATGGACTGGTGAAGGATTTCGACGTACTGCCTATCGGTACCATGCCGCCTAACCCTACGGAGCTCCTCTTCACCGACCGTCTGGAGAAGATGATCAGGCAGATGAGGGGTGAGTACGATTATGTGTTCATCGACTGTCCACCAGTGGAAATCGTGGCAGATACCCAGATTATAGAGAAACTTGCCGACCGCACCATCTTCGTGGTACGCTCGGGCTTGATGCAGCGCAGTATGCTGGGCGACATCGAGCAGTTCTACAAGGACAAGAAATTCAAGAATATGTCGCTCATTCTGAACGGAACCAAGGCTCAGGGCGGCCGCTACGGCCACTACTATCGCTATGGCTACCACTATGGCTATGGCTACGGCTACCACTACGGCTCCGACAAGAATGGGGGGGGCAAAAATAGGAAAGTAGAATATTGGATAAAAGAATAGAAAAATATGAATATATTCCGTGAGGCGTTCCGTTGGATTTGCAATCCGACGGCAAGCAAGAAAGCACCATCAGAGAGACTCCCCGGCGGCATCGACTGGCACTGCCACATCCTGCCCGGCGTGGATGACGGATTTCAAGAGGTAAAGAAGTCGTTGGAAATGTTGTGCCTTTACGAAGGCGCAGGCATGAGGGATGTCTGGTTTACGCCTCATATTATGGAAGACGTACCCAACGAGACTACCCATTTGCGCCAAGTATTTGCCGACTTCCAGAAACAATATCAGCAGGACTTCGCCGAGCGAAACCCTGCTGACAGAAAAATGCTCCGGCTGCATCTCGCAGCCGAAAATATGCTAGATGCGCTCTTCGAAAAGCGCCTGAAGGCAAACGACCTGTTGCCGCTGGGCGAGGATGGCAAGCTTCTGTTGGTGGAGACGAGCATCTTCTCTGCCCCGATGAATTTTCATGCCCTCCTGGAGCGCATCAAGAACAAGGGCTACACGCCCGTGCTTGCCCATCCTGAGCGCTACCTCTATATGGAGAAGTGCGATTACGAGAAGCTCAAGTTGATGGGCATAAAGTTCCAGCGAAATGTGTTCTCGATAGATGGGCAGTATGGCAAGAATGTGCAGAAACGATGCAAGTGGCTCATGAAGCACGATATGTACGACATGGTGGGCTCCGACATGCACCGCCTCGGCATCTTCTGGCAATACTGGTAGAATTAGAACTTAAGGTTAAGGTTTGATTACTGGGAATTTACTGGCAGCTCTGTACGCAGAATGCGCTAGCTACGGCGGTAAGTACGGTGATGATGAAATTGATCACCTTCTTGATGGTTTCTTTTTTCATAGTTCAAATTAAAAATTCAACATTCAACATTCAACATTAAGTATTAAAGTGGAAATTTTTTCGCTGCATCGAAGCAAGGGCATGCCTTCGGGGTGGTGCCCGGCAAGTCACGATGACCCACTATCTTAGCCTGTGGGAACGTGATCTTGAGCTTGCGCAGCAGATTCCACATTGCGTCATACTGGGCCCGGGTAAGGGTGTCGGCAGGACGCCCCTCGTCATCCAGCCCGCCCTCGTAGCAGATGCCGATGGAGCAGCGGTTGTATGGGCGGGCATGTGAGCCCACCTCCAGCAGCTTCCTGAACTGTGTGATGCTTCCGTCCTTGTGGACATAGAAATGGTAGCCCACGGTGCGGAATCCACGCTTCTTGTGGTCGCGCATCAGTTGCTTGTCGGTGTAGTTACGGTCGGCACGTGTTGCCGAGCAATGAATTACGAGAAAACGGACGCTCAGAGGTGAGTCCATCATCTCGCCGTTCTCTGTGTAGGCGAGCAGGAGATGCTCATTGAGCACCTCCTCGCCGCCAATCGTCATCGGAAATCGATCTTGTGTCATTTTCGGTCAATTGATTTTAAAAACTTGTTAAGGGGATTTTCAATCCCCGTTAAGTGATAACAGGGATTTTCAATCCCCGGTTACTCAAGTCCATCGCCTTCCGAACTGCTGCCTGGGTTAGTGGTAGAGCCAGAGTCGCTCTTGCCTGTATCTCCCGATGGTGTAGTTGTTTCGGTGTCGGTGGTGGTCGAAGACTTCTTTTTCTTAGCACCATACTTCTTCAAGTTGGCGTCGAGGTTGAGATTCACGGAGCGGAAGTCGCCCGTGGCGCGGGCTTTCATTCTCACTCCTTCGATGTTCTTAGATACGTTGAAGTCGTCGGCGTTTTCTGCACCCATCTTGTTCTTGATGCTGATGTAGAAGATGGCGAGGTTGTCGAGCTTTACATTCTTGCCCATGAGCAGTAGCTCCTTGATGTGGGTCACGGCATCGATGAGGATGCCCTTGATGGTCCCGGCTGAGAATGGAGAGTTGTGACCATGCATGTGGTCGGCGAGCTCATCGAGATCTACAGTTTCACTAATGTGGGGCTTGGCGTAGTACTTGCCATAAGCCTTCACGTTCTTCTTGTTGTTGTTCTTCTTTAAATCGTACTCAATCATAAGGCTAATAAATTGTTTTATGGTTCGTGTTTCATGTATTAAAGCGCTGCGCAGTGCTTGTTTCTTGTTTACGGTTGCAAAGATACGACTTTCAGAAGAGGCTTCTGTACGATAGGGGTGAGATAGGGATACGATGGGGCTGAAACTGGAAAACTCAGTATTATGGCTCGCCCAGATACTCATAGATGAGCAGCGTTTGGCGCATGGTGAAGGTCTTCGCCAACCGTTCGTAGCCCTCTCTTTGCAGCGCCTCAAGCAAGGGCGGACAGTGGTTTACCATTCGCATCAGGTGGTTTAGTGCCACGTGTTTCGACTGCTCCGGAAAGTAGAGCTTGGCAAGCTCGAATTTTTTGTATATCTTGATTTTCATATAGCATTGACTTTTGAGAATCGCGGTAATGATACTTAGCGTTTCTCTTGATGATACTTAGCGTTGCTGGCAATGCTGGTTAGCACTTGCCAGAATGCTGCTTACTGTTGGTCAGAACCATTCTGGCTATCCGTAGCTATGGTTCTGTATGGTTTCAAGTACGTTTCTGCGCATTCGTTCGGGCTGCAGATGGCTTCGGTGTTGATTTCTCCCGGATTCTTCTCTATCACGAGCCATCCGTTACCTTTGGCGCGGTGTACCTTCTTGAATCCCAGTCGCTGCATCACGGCGCTCAGGTTCTGGTGACTCATGTTGCGGCTCAGGGCGGGACTTCCGCCTATGCGCTCCATGATTTCCGATGAATAGCGGAACTTCACATATTGAGGCTCGGTATCAGATTTCGGCACCTTGTAGAAGCGCAGTATCTGGTCTTCCATGAAGTTGGAAACCATGAACATGCCGTTGTGCTCCCTCATCACGTCTATGTCGACGGTGGTGAGCCAGTATACCCATCCCTCTTCCTGGTTCTTCACCCGATTAGTTACCTCTTGTCCCAGAGCTACAGCCTGGGCATAGACGTGCTGGTAGTCGATGGGTGTCTCCCTAGGGCTCTTGATATTGTCTACGAACCATGGTGAGTAGCGGCGGTTCTCCTCGTCGGTGATGATCTGTATGCTGTTGCTGGTGCCACAGAGGGCACCACGGTGCAGCAGTTCTGAACGATACTTGTCGTAGGGGCGGCGGATGGAGAACACCAGCTTGGTGACGTTGCTCTTGAGGGCGCTCAGCCCCTTGCCGAAGGTAGACTCCAGCTCGTCGAGGCATATGAGTGCCTTGCTTGAGAAAGCCTCCATGAAGTCCTTGTCGGTATAGTTGGCGGTTGACTCGTTGATGAAGTACTGGCGCAGGCACGGCGGCAGGATATAATAGAAGAATGTGGTTTTGTTGATGCCACCCCGTCCGATGAATATCAGGATGGTCTGGCTCACCACTCTCGGTGATACCCATGCCACCACCATCGATACGAGCCATTTCTTGAAGAAGTATCTGAACTCTTCCTGCGAGTGGTGGTAGCCAGGGCAATAGTTGATGGTTACCCGGTTGGCAAGCTCGGCGATGTAGTCGGTCTTTCCGTCCCATTTGGGCAGACTCCTGAGATATTCGTCAAAGGGATCCCAAGGCTCGCTGAAGTCGCTGTTGATGATGGCGTGCAGCTTGATGGCGGTCACTTCGAGTCCCATCTCGTCCATCTGGGTCCAGATGGTGTTCTCTATATTGTCGTCGATGCGGGTCCACTTATGGTATTTTCCTTTGATTATATCGCGGCTCAGCACCTCGTGGAATCCCGTCACCTCATTGTGGTGAAACTCGTATCTCATCGAGAGCCACTGCTTGATTACCTTGACTGTCGGCTTACCCGAGAAGCCCTCGCCTTTGCGGTAGAAGTGCCAGGTGCCTAGCTTCTCGGTGTGCTTGTAGCATGATTTCATCACGCTGTCAGCATCGGGATAGTCGGAGCTGAAGTTTGTCTTGGCGTAGTTCATTGCCTCTTCCTTGTCTATACCATAGCGCACGCACACCTTGCCGAAGTGGTGAACATACTCATTGTGGGCACCGCTCTCAAACTTGTAGCCCCACGTGTCGAGTAGGTTCAGTATGTGCTGCGCTGCCTCGTCCATCGAGGGAACCCCCTTGCCCAGTGCCACCATCTTCTGGCTGTTTCGCTTGCGCTTGCTGGCACGTTTGGCATATTTCGCCTCGTTTGCCTTCTTGGTGTATAGCGCCTTCAGGTCGTGGGTGTCCAGGCCGAAAGGCTCTGCGTTCCAATGGAAGTAGGCGGTAGGGTCGTGTGCGAGTCCACACATCCGGGTGATGTCTACGCATTGCTCGTCGGCAGGCACGCCTAGCAACTTACTGTAATAGCTCATCGCCTTGCGTATGATCACGTCGAACAGTTCCAGTGCGGTCACCTCGTCGTCATCTATGGGCAGGTATCTGGAGATGATGCGCAGGCCCCGTTGGCTCACGGTGATGAACCTCATCATGGTATGAGGGTCGGCGTCCGCCTTCTGTACGACCTCCTTCATCTTTTCTGCAGGAATCTTGTCGATGTCCACGGCGATCATCTGGGTGGTCTTCACCACGTTGCGCAGTTCCTTGCCCCGTCCGTCCATGAGCACGGAGGTAGTGATGCCTGGCATCATCACCTTGGTTTGATGAGCGAGCTCGCTGCTGATGCGCATGTTCTTGCGGTAGTCTTCGGTACGAGCCTGGGTCATGGCGTCGAGGGTGATGATTCGCTGCAGTTCATCAAGACTGATGAGTTGTCTGCTTTCGCTGGAGGCGATAGCATAGAAGAAAGATGGTAATACCATTTCTTGTCTTTGTTGTTGTTCTTTTGTTGTCATTTTAAGCCAATGATTAGAAGTTGATGTAAAATTGAATCATACAGATTCCGCCGCAAAGCTAAGCATAAAATTTGGCATTGAAAACAAAAAGTTCCGATTTTGGAACATAACATAAATTTATTTAAAATGTTTTTCAAAAAAATCAAAAGTGAAGTCATGGGAATCAAGGATTCCTACGACTACAGACGGACATGATTTCTGTCCACAAGTGTTTTAATCTTTTAGTCCACAACGTGTTCTGGGCTATGCGTGAAGAACTGAAGGAAGACCGTTTTGAGGGTGGTCTTACTGAGGAGGAGAAGCATTGGGCTTCCACCAAGCCAGCCATCCGCAAGGAGTTCGGGCTGTCTGATGCGTACACCAAGAGTCTGGAGGCGATGGACCGTGATGTTTCCATCGACGACTACTGGGGCGCGATACGTTGGATGGAGTCGTTGGTTGGCGAGGCTCACAGAGACGAGCTGCTTCGTCTGATTGACGGGTTGCTGGAACCATTGTCGCCGAAATGAGCGATTTTTAGATTAGCAAACAAAGCGTGAAGTGTGAAGGGGGTATATGAACTTTAGCGTGAAAAGAGTGTTAAAAAGAAGGCATAACTATCTGATACCCTTTCTCTTTATCTTTTGCGCACGATGTATATACAAAAGTTCTTATACACCCCCTTCACACCCACCCAAACATACAAACAAGAAGAAGTGATCGTAAAAGTCTGTGAAAATCTGACCGAATAGGTCTCATCTTTTGTCTTCCGGACCCACTGACCAGCGGGAAGTAAAGTTAAATCTGTGGGACATCGCTGATACCTCCCGATGTGTTAAAAACTAGAAATCCCTTGGCTATTTCAGATATTTCCCTTATATTTGCAGCATGTAAACAATAAAATAGGGAGGATTTGATTATGTATATGACAAATTCTGTTGAAAGAAATAATACAGTTGTTCCATTTTGGAATGAGATAAAGAAATTGAGTTGGGAAGATAGAAGCAATCTTGCCGAACTTATAGAGTTATCTTTACAAGAAGAAAAATGTGACGATAAGAAGATGCAATCATTTATCGATAACTTAGACGAAACAGCAATGAAAGCCGCTGCCGATTTCGCCTATAAGGAGTCTTTGTCTCAGAAAACGATTCCTCATTCAGAAATTTTGAATGTCGTGAAGGAGGAATTGGGGTGGAAATAAAAATCACCTGGTCAACATTGGCAAAGCAGCAATTGAAAGATATAGGTCAGTATGTTGCTGATAATTTTGGAGAACGTACAGCTAATAAATCTTTAGAGCGAATAGTGAAAAAGGTTAATAGCCTGTATGTATTTCCAGAAAGTGGTTCTTTTGATAAAAAATACTCGACAGACAGTTATACCGTACGACATTTAACGATTCATCCTAATGTTGTATATTATATTCAGTTTGCAAATCAGATTACAATAATGGCTGTAGCTCATGAGAAGCAATCGCCCCAAACGGTATCATCAATGATTACTCGCTTTATAGAGCATCATACGAAATAATGTCATCTGACCGAACGGTCTCATCTGTGGATAATGATTGTAGCAGGAAAATCTGTGTTCATCTGTGAGATCTGTGGGACCTCTACGGTGAGGTAGAAAAAAACAATTTCAAAACTAATTTTACTCAATCAATATCTAGATAAGAATCCCCTAAAAGCAATTCTTATCTGGCAGGGACTCTATGTCCTTCATTTCCGATACGAAACAATTATATTGTTAGAAATAGTCAAAAATATGTTTAATATTAGCCTTACTTATCTTAGTGGGGTTATACTCAATAATAAAAAATGGAAATGTACAAAGACAAAGTGATAAAAATGGTTGACGCTGGTCAGCTGCCCCGATTGTTATAAGTATAGAAGCTTATCGGATGGATCTAAAAAATATACATTAGATATTTTTCGCAAGTGTGAGTTATATTTCAGTGCTCCTCAAAATTTTAATGATCCGTTTGATTGCAAACTGTCTCCAATTATAGAATCTCCAAAGAAATTTGCAGAAGCTATGGCAAAGAGACAGACTCTTAATTATAAGAAAGAGGATGTTGAATCTTCTTTGAATGCGAATCCTGATCTTTTGCAAAATATGAAGGATGTAGTAAGAAATGTTATGAATAGACATGGCATCTGTTGTTTTTCAAAAAAGAATGCCGATTTATTAATGTGGTCTCATTATGCAGATTGTCATACTGGCATTTGTTTAGGATTTGATGTAAAAAAGGATCCTGGGTTCTTTACTTTTCCTATAAAAGTGAATTATCAGGATGCCTATCCAAAGATAGATATTTCAGAGGAAGGTAAGTTAATAGAGTATGTTATAGCCTTGATGAGTACTAAATATTCGGAATGGTCTTATGAAGAAGAAATACGAATTATGAAAAATTCTAATAAGGCATATTCTTTTGAACCATCAGCTTTGGTTTCCGTTATTTTTGGATGCAAGGTTGAAGATGCTGTGATAGAGGAGCTAAAACATGTTGTTGAAACTAATCCCAATTTAAAGCATGTTAAGTTTTATAAGGCAGTTATGGATGATACTGACTTTAAGTCAAATATTTCACAAATTGATTAGTAGTCAAACAAAAAAAATGAAATATGATAATATCAAGAATCGTAAAATCAAAACTATTTAGTAACATATTTAATCAGTTCTTGCTTTATGGCTTTAGCCAGATATTGCCATTTTTGTTGATGCCTTATTTGTTGGCAACTATAGGTGTGGCAAAATACGGATTGGTTAATTTTGCTCTAGCATTTTCTTTTTATTTTCAGGTTATCAATGAATGGGGTTTTGACTTGTCTAATGTAAGGCATGTTGTTAAGAATAGAGATAATTCTAAAGAATTAAGTAAGATTTTTTGGAGTATTATTGGATGTAAAGGTTTGCTCCTTATTATGTCTTTATTAATATATACTTTGATAATATTTTTGATACCAAAATTTCATGGCAACGAATGGTTGTATTTTTGGGCTTTCATTCGTTTGTTTGGTATCATAATTACTCCATTTTGGTTGTTTCGCTCAATGGAGGATATGAAATATGTTACAAGAATATCCTTATTGTGTAAATGTCTTTGTATATTACCGATTTTTTTTATTGTCAAATTGCCAAGCGATTATAACTGGGTGATGTGTTTCTTTTCATTGGAAGCGTTATCCTCTGGCATTGTTTCAATGCTTATAGCTATAAAAAAATACAGGCTTCAGTTTTATCGTGTACGCCCTCTAGATATAAGATTTTATTTTAAAGATAGTCTTCCATTCTTTACGTCTGTGTTTTTAACGCGTATTTATCAGACATCAAATACCTTTGTTTTAGGATTAGTTTGTGGTGATTCCGTAACAGGTATCTATTCGGCCTCTGAAAAATTACACAATGCCTATGCGTCATTAGTAGCTCCGATGATAAATCATATTTTTTATCCATATTTCTCGAGAGTTAAGAATTTTGTTAGAATAAACAAAATGGTGTTGACTATAATTATAAGTAATTTGATAATTTTGATATTGGTTTATATTGTATCACCATATTTAATACCTTTATTTATCAAAGTTGAAGTAAATAATATTATTAATTATTTTAATATCTTTTTATTGGTACTTGTTTTTAGTGTTTCAAATGAAATTCTAGGCTTCCCATATCTTGGAATATTAGGACGTATAAAAGAAGTCAAAGATTCGACATGGTATGCTTCTTTGTTCTATCTTAGTCTTCTTTTGCTTTTTTTGTTCTTTGGTGTGGTGAATGTTTTGAATTTGATTCTTCTCTTGTTGGGGACAAATATTGTTAGTTTGTTATTTAGGCTTTGGTTTATAAAAAAATCTTTAAGTCGAACATAAATACTTGATCGTTATGAAGTATAGTTTTTATATATATCATTTTGGATTATTGTTTTTTATAATTTTTGCTTTCTTATCATTTATGATAGGTTATAAGGACGAAATTCCTTCATATAAAATTTTTATGCATAGCTTTATTGCTTTTGCTTATTGGGCTGTATTTTATTTGATTTCAAAGTTGAAAGATGAAAGGATAATAGTATGTGTCATTTTTATTTATTCTTTATTACTATCTATAGGGTTAAGGTATTTATTTATTGACTATACTAATGATCCCTATGAGAATACTGTGAATTGTGACGTTTATAAATATGAACAGTATGTGCTAAGAAATACAGGAAAGCCTTTTCTTGAAGTAATGTGTTGTTTGCTAAAATCAGGTAGATTAGATTTAGATGATTTAGGTTTTACCTCAATATTGATGGTTTTGCATAATTTTTTTAGAGATGTTGATTTTGTAAGAAACCTTCTTTTACTTTTAAACTCATGTTTAATTGCGTGTTCTGCACATCTTATTTTTAAACTCTGCATTTATTTAAATTTTGATGAGTATATTTCTAAAGTTGTGATGGCATTTTATTCATTGTTTCCTTTTTGGGTTGTTTCTAATGCTGTTGGTCTTAAAGAAAATATATTTTGCTTTATTATAGTAGCTGCTTTATTTAATATCTATAGATATAAGGAGTATCGCTTAACATACAATTTGATAGGTGCTGTATTTTTTATTATATGGACTTATTTTTTCCGCTATGCTGTTAGTTTGATGTTAATAATCACATTCATTTTTGCTCTAGTTGTAAACGAAGAAAATAAAAAGAAAATATTGGTAATAATGGCAATATTGGGTGTAGCTGGTATAGTGAGTTTGAATGTTATAATTATGAGTTTTTCTGGCATTTCTATGAAGTTGGTTACTGATGTTGCTGCTGACCGAATGAGCCGGTCTGGTGGTACAGGTTTTGTGGGCTGGTTGGTACATTGTTCAGCTGCATTTATAGGTCCATTCCCAAATTTCTCAAGAACAGGTCAATATAATATTTATTTTGCTTCTGGTCTAATAAATAAAGTGATTTTATCAGTCTTTGTAAATGCTGCAATGTTACAAGTCGTAAGGAATTTAAAATGGAAGTTTTATCCTATATTTGCTTATCTATTTATGGGATATGTGATGTTGTTGGCATCGGGTACATCTTTGGATATTCGCTATCATATTACTTTTTTTCCTGCATATTCTATATTATTAGGATTCGGTTTGTCATGTGTACAATTGAATAAGATGAAACTATATGGTTTATGTTCTCTCGGACTTTTAATAGCATTATTTTATAACTTTAGGTAATATGGAAAAAAGTAAAATTATATTTGTTGGTGGAATAGGTACGAAAACTCAGTTTGGTGGAGAACTTACAAAAAATAAAGAAATAATAAAGCGACTTTCCGAATTAGGGTGCTCGTTGACTTTAATTGATACTTATCAGGCAAGAAGTAAACCTATTAAATTGCTTATATTGTTATTCAAGTTATTGTATAATATTATATTTAATTCTAAGTCTACTTTTGTTTTTTCAACTTCTTTTGGTAATTTATATCCAATATTTAAATTATATCATCTGTTCCTATCTAGAGTTAGAATTGTATATTGGGTTATAGGGGGAATTTTTTCTCAGCGTGTTGCCAATGGAGAGTTCTCGCATAAGTATTTAAAAGATGTTGATTTATTTTTAGTTGAAGGAATAAAAATGAAAAAGGAGCTAATGCAGATAGGATACAACAATGTGCATTACGTTCCGAATTTCAAAACAGTATGCCCTTTGCCTGTTATTAATAATCGCTATGATGATAAAACTCATTTTTATTTTCTTTCCCGAATAATGCCAGAGAAGGGATGTAATATTATTATAGATGCAATGAAATTATTAAATGAAAAAGGAATGTCTGATAAATACTCCGTTGATTTCTATGGTAATATTTCACAGTCTTACAATAATGAATTTAATTCCGCTTTATCAAGATTAGACAATGCTCATTATAAGGGTTGTTTGCAACTCACTGATGAAAATAATTATAAAGTTTTGACTCAGTATCATTGTATGCTTTTTCCAACCTATTGGGTGGGTGAAGGATTTCCTGGTGTAATTATTGATGCTTATAAAGCTGGTAATCTGATAGTAGCTTCTGACTGGAATTTTAATACAGAATTTGTGGAAAATGATAAAACTGGCTATATTATCAAAACACATTCCGTATTAGAGCTAGCAAAAGTTATGAAAAAAATAATGCAGGAGAAATCAGTTGTTGAATTAGAAGCTGGTGATTGCCAAAAGCAAGCTTTAAAGTATGATACGAAAAATGTGATTAATGAAAAACTATTGCAATTAATTGTAGATAAGATAGGTAAAGAATGAAAAAATATTTAAAAGAAACGGCAAAATATCTTTTACGTTGTTATCCTGTTATTCGCCCATATATCAAGCGTGTTGATGCTATGTATGAGATGAGTAATGAGGAACTAAAGAATCGCAATGAAGAACGATTCTTGTATATTTTCCGTCGTGCTTACGACAAGTCTCCTTTTTATCATCGCCTTTATACGGAAGCAGGTATCAAAAAGGAAGATATCAAGTGTTTGGAAGATATAAAGAAGTTGCCTGTTATTACTAAGGATATGGTAAAGAAGTATGCCCAAGAAATGCTTACTGTTCCTAAATGGCAGGTGATGGTGGGACATACCAGTGGAACTACTGGTACTCCGCTGACTGTTTATAGTAGTTGGCCATCTATCTGGTGGAATCAGGCATATACTTACTCTGCTCGTTTGAGGAACGGTTTTAAGTATGGACAACCATTGGTTTCTTTGCGTGGTAATTTAGATAGAAATACCATGCATATGAAGGTGCATGTTAGTAATACGCTTTATCTATCCAGTTATTGCATTAACAAGGATACGATCAAGACTTATTATGATTTAATTATAAAGCATAAGCCTGTTGCCATTGAGGGGTACCCTAGTTCTCTCTATACGTTAGCATTGTGTATGAGTGAAGCCGGTTTGAAACTTGATATTCCTGTAGCTTTTACTTCTAGTGAAACATTGTTGGGTTATCAAAGGGCTTTAATAGAAAAGCAGCTTGGAACAGAAATATATGATAATTATGGTATGACAGAACAGACCATATATCTACAAGAAGCTTTTAATCATCAGGGATATTATGAGCTTCCTGGTTATAGTATTAATGAATATTTGGAAGATGGCGAAATTTGTACTTCATTGACTAATGAGGCTTTTCCTTTAATCCGTTATCGTTCGAATGATATTATAGAATTGGCGGAGTTAGATGCTGAACATCCTCAGATAATGGTTAAAAGTGTTGAAGGCAGAAAAGAAGATTTTCTATTATGCAAGGATGGGGGGCGTATTCAGCGATTAGATTTTATCTTTAAGGGGGTAAATCATGTAAGGTATGGTCAGCTTGTACAAGAGAAGAATGGTTTCTTGAATGTGAATATTGTTCCTGATTTCGGATTTTCTAAGTTAGATGAAAAGTCTATAGAGAACAACGTAATAGAGCGTATAGGCAAGGATAATATTGATTTTAAAATCAATCAAATAAGAGAGTCTGATTTGGTATATACCAAGCGGGGAAAATTCAAGTTCTTGATTCACTTGTCCAGCATTGTGGGGGGGGTAATTCTCAGAGTAGTAGGAAGAGTTGATGACTTTCTCATTTGTAAGGATGGCTCTCGTGTGACCCGTGTTGATTTTGTGGAAGATGGTGAGAATATAAAAGCTTGCCAATGGATACAAAAAGAAAAAGGTAAGCTACTTATTCTGATTGTTCCTGATGATGGATTTACCGTTAAGGACAAAGAGTTTGTGGTGGATGAAACAATCAAACGAGTAGGCGAGAACAATATGGATATAGATGTGAAACTTGCCAAACTTGATGAACTTAGATTAACTAAGAGAGGCAAGTTTAGATTAATTGTTAACGAAATACCAAAAGAAAATAATCATGCTTAACGCAATCGTATTTTACAGAATTTCAAGATGGCTATATCTACATCATATTCCCTTCTTGCCAAAGTTAGTAACACTGTTGATTTTCTTAATCTATAACAGCAAGATACCTTATCAAGCTAAGATAGGAAAGGGTACTAAGTTTGGCTATGGTGGTATGGGAGTTGTGGTTCATACAAAAGCCGTGATTGGAGATAACTGCTCTATAGGTCAGCAGGTTACAATCGGGGGGGGTAATAACCGCTACCCAGGTTTGCCGATTATCGGCAACAATGTTCGTATCTCAAAAGGTGCCATTGTTTTTGGTGGTATAACCATCGGAAACAATGTTATTGTCGGGGCTAATGCCGTGGTTACTAAGCCTGTTCCCGACAATGCAATCGTAGCTGGAGTACCAGCAAAAATTCTAAGATTTAAAGATGAAAACGGAGATTCTTGATTCTTTCGTCAAACTGAAAGAATACTGTGAAAAGGAGGAATATAAGGGATGGGATCCATACGATGGATTGAACTCCAAGGTGTTTCAAGCACTGCCTTTTCTGAAACATTCTGCTATCTGCAGACTGGTGATGATTCAGGGTTTCAAAAGATTCCCTTTTAACCTGCGTCGTTTGGCAATGGTGCCAAAGGAGTATAATGCCAAGGGTATTGGTCTCTTTCTAAGTGGATATTGCAACCTCTATCAGGCTGTGAGCAATCATCCTGAATGGAGCGAGCGTATCGAGTCTAAAGAGAAAATAAAGCAGCAAATCTGTTTCTTAGCAGATTTGCTTATATCTCTTCAATCGAAAGGATATAGTGGCGCCTGTTGGGGATACAACTTCGACTGGCAAGCTAGAAGGCTTTTCCTCTTTCCGAAGTTTACTCCTACGGTGGTGGCTACTAATTTCTGTGCCACTGCGCTGATGGAGGCTTATGAGGTGACTGGTAATAGGGAATATCTGGAAGTTGCCTTGTCTGCTGCCAACTTTATCATTCAAGACCTGCATCGAAGTAACTATAAGGAGGGTTTTCTGTTCTCTTACAGTCCGCTGAAGGGTAATGATACGGTGTTCAATGCTTCCTTGCTGGGTTCCAGATTATTGAGCTATTGCTATCACTATACTCAGAATGAGGAGTATAAGCGATTGGCTGAACTTTCTATCAAGGCTTGTTGTGCAGGACAACGAGAGGATGGTGCATGGATTTATGGTATGCTGCCAGTGCAGAGTTGGGTGGATAGCTTCCATACCGGCTATAATCTGGATGCCTTGATTGCTTATGAAGAATTGACAGTAGACACCGCCTATCATCATTTCATAGAGAAGGGATTTGATTATTATATCCATCATTTCTTTGAGCAGGATGGTACGCCGAAGTATTATGATGTAAAGACGTATCCGATAGATATTCATTGTCCGGGACAGCTGTTGGTTACCTTGCATCGCCTGCATCAATATGATAATTATCAGGAACTCGTAGAAAAGGTGATGGACTGGACTTTGAGAAACATGCAGGACAAGAAGGGCTTCTTCTACTACCAGCTAAAGCCTGGTATCAGCTCTAAGATTTCTTACATGCGATGGAGCAATGCCTTTATGTTTAATGCCTTAACCTGTTTGCTGGTTGAGGAGAAATAACGAAAAACGATATATATATTCAAAATAACAAGATGAAGACAATTTCATTGAACGGGGTAAATGTATATCCATTTACTTCGGAAGAACAATTATTGAATTATGTGAATGAGCACAAGGGAATTCTTGTGGCTATCAATGCCGAGAAGATTCTGCATGCCACCACGCAAACCAGAAGTATTATCAACCGCAACCTGGGCTATTGTGATGGTGCGGGAGCGATGATGGCTTTGAAGCAGAATGGAGTGAAGGATGCCTGTAAGATTCCGGGATGCGAACTCTGGCTTAAGATTGTTAAGCGATTCTATCAGGAAAAGACCTTCTATCTGGTAGGCGGTAAGCAGGCTGTGATTGAGGAGACCGTAGAGAAACTGAAAAAAGAATATCCTGGTATCAACATCGTGGGCTATCGCAATGGTTATCTGAAGGAGGAGAATGCCGAAGAGAAACTAATAGAAGATATAGCCAGAAAGAAACCGGATGTGGTATTCGTGGCAATGGGATCGCCTAAGCAGGAACTGCTGATGGAAAGAATCCAGAAGTGCCATTCTGCTATCTTTCAGGGGTTGGGCGGCAGCTTCGATGTCTATACAGGACATGTGCAGAGAGCACCGAAATGGTGGGTGGATCATAACCTGGAGTTTGCCTATCGACTCATCAAGGAACCTAAGAGAATCAAACGACAGATTCATCTTGTGAAGTATGCTTATTGGTTGATAACGAAAAAGATATAAAGATATATGAAGAAAGTAATGCTTGTCTTCGGAACTCGACCTGAGGCCATCAAGATGTGCCCACTGGTGAAGGAGTTTCAGAAGCATAACGATGAGTTTGAAACCATCGTTTGCGTAACAGGTCAGCATAGGGAAATGCTCGACCAGGTGTTGAACATCTTTGAAGTGAAGCCTGACTTCGACCTCAATATCATGAAGCAGGGACAGGACTTGTATGATGTTACCGCCAGGGTATTGACAGGTATGAGAGATGTGTTCAAGGAGTGCAAGCCTGATGTGGTACTGGTACATGGCGATACTACTACATCTACAGCTGCCGCCCTGGCTGCATTCTATCAGCAGATTCCTGTAGGGCATGTAGAGGCTGGCCTTCGTACCCACAACATCTACTCGCCATGGCCTGAGGAGATGAACCGACAGATTACTGGCCGTATTGCCAGCTACAACTTCTCTCCAACTCCTCTTTCTGAAAGCAATCTCAAGGAAGAGAAAGCGCAGGGTGAAATTTACGTAACTGGTAATACCGTGATTGATGCCCTGCACATGGTGGTAAATAAGTTGAAAAACGATGAGTCTTTGGCGAAGGAGCAGGAGAGTATCCTCAAGAAGGCTGGTTATGATGTAAACCGTCTGGCTGACGGCAGAAAACTGGTGTTGATTACCGGTCATCGCCGTGAGAACTTCGGTGAAGGCTTCATTCACATGGTGACTGCCATCAAGGATCTGAAGAACAAGTATCCGGATGTGGATTTCGTTTACCCAATGCATCTGAATCCGAATGTAAGAAAGCCTATCCATGAGGTGTTTGGTGAGGATTTGAGCAACCTGGACAATATGTTCTTCATCGAGCCGCTGCAGTATCTGGAGTTTGTTTATCTGATGGAGAAGGCTACCATCGTACTCACTGACTCTGGCGGTATTCAGGAGGAGGCTCCAGGATTGGGCAAGCCTGTGCTCGTGATGCGTGATACTACGGAAAGACCGGAGGCTTTGGCTAGCGGTACGGTTCACCTGGTAGGTACCGACTATCAGAAGATTATGGATGAGGTAAGTACCCTGCTGGAAGATGAAAATGCCTACGAAAAGATGTCGAAGGCTGTGAACCCTTATGGAGACGGTAAGGCTTGCGAGAGAATAGTGAAGATACTCGCTGAATAAATAAAAGTAAAACAAATTAAAATTAAATGATATGATTAATGTAATTGGTTTAGGGTACATCGGATTGCCTACAGCCTTGATGATGGCTGCACACGATGTAGAGGTAATTGGTACTGACTGTAACAAGGAGTTGGTGAATACTTTGAATGCTGGTCATACTACTTTCAAGGAGGATGGACTGGATGAACTTTTCCAGAATGCGCTGAAGGCTGGTATCAAGTTTACCACTGAGTATCAGGAGACGGATATGTATATCGTTTCTGTGCCAACCCCATACGACAAGTTTTCTAAGAAAGTTGATGCATGCTATGTTGTTGAAGCCATCAAGGATGTGATGAAGGTATGCCCTAAGGGTGCTACGGTTGTCATAGAATCTACCGTAAGTCCGGGTACTATCGACAAGTTTGTCCGTCCAGTGGTAGAGGAGAATGGTTTCGTTATCGGTGAAGATATCAATCTGGTGCATGCACCTGAGCGTATCATCCCTGGTAATATGGTATATGAGCTGCTGCATAACAATCGTACCATCGGTGCTGACTCTAAGGAGATTGGCGAGAAGGTGAAGGAATACTACAAGAGTTTCTGCCAGGGTGAAATCGTGGTTACGGATATCCGTTCGGCAGAAATGACCAAGGTGGTGGAGAATACCTTCAGAGCTGTAAACATCGCCTTTGCCAACGAATTGTCTCGTATCTGCCGTCACGATAATATGGATGTGTATGAAATCATCAAGATCTGCAATATGCATCCTCGTGTGAATATCCTGCAGCCCGGTCCTGGCGTGGGTGGTCACTGTATCTCTGTGGATCCTTGGTTCCTGGTGGGTGATTACCCTCAGTTGGCTAAGGTAATCGATGAGTCTATGAAGACCAATGATTCGCAGCCTACCTTCGTGTTGAACCGCATCTATGAGATTATGAAGGAGAACGGTATCACAGACAACCGTCGTGTAGGTCTCTATGGCTTGACCTATAAGGAGAATGTGGACGACTATCGTGAGTCGCCTACCTTGCAGCTCCTTGAGGCACAGGAAAGACATCTGGCTAGACCATTGAAGTGTTATGATCCTTTCCTGGAGAATCATAAGATTGCTGAGAATCAGTTTGATAATTTCGAAGACTTCCTGAAGGATATTGATATGGTGGTAATCATGGTGAAGCACGACCATATCAAGCAGAACTGGGATAAACTCAAGGGTAAGGTGGTAATGGATTGTTTCAATATCTGCCCACTGGAGGGAGTTTATCATATCTGATAATATTCGGATAAATTATACTGTTTTTATTTAGCAAATTTATGCTAACTATATATTATTTTTTGTTGGCAGCATTCTTCGTGTCTACTATTGTAGCCATGCTTGTGCTGCCTAACATTCTCCTTATCTCGCATAAGAAGAAACTCTTTGATATGCCGGACAAGAGAAAGGTGCATCATGCGCCGATTCCGCGACTGGGCGGACTCTCGTTCTTCCCAGTGATGCTGATTACCATGGGCGGTCTGGTGCTGATATATCATCTGATGGGACTGAGCAGCGGGTCGATGCACGGGGAGGTGCCTTATGAGTTTTTGGCACTGCTGGTGGGTAGCATGATGCTGTTCCTGGTGGGGCTCGCCGATGACCTGATTGGAGTTGGGTACAAGAAGAAGTTCCTGGTGCAGATTGTGGCGGCATCGCTGCTCGTGGCTTCGGGTGTGTGGATTAAGTCGCTCGACGGACTCTTCGGAATCTATCAGCTGTCGCCCTGGGTGGGTATGCCTTTCACCGTGCTCATCGTGGTGTACGTAACCAATGCCATCAACCTGATTGACGGCATCGACGGACTGGCTTCCGGACTCTGCGGCATCTCGCTGGTGGCTCTAGCGGGGCTGCACATCTGGCTCCATCTGTTTTCCTTCGCCCTGCTCTGTATTGCGGCGCTGGGTGTGATCATCCCTTTCTGGTTCTACAACGTGTTTGGAAATGCCATGAGGGGCAGAAAGCTCTTTATGGGCGATTCGGGTTCGCTGTCGCTGGGCTACATCATCAGTTTCCTGATGATTCACCTGAGCACGGTGGATGTGAACCCGCATGTGGTTTCCGACTACAACATGGTGTTTGCCTTTACCACGATGCTGGTTCCGTTGCTCGACGTGGTGAGAGTGGTGGGCCACAGACTGAGAAACAGGCAGAATCCGTTCTTGCCCGACAAGAGCCACATCCATCATAAGCTGCTGAGATGCGGACTGAGGGTGAGACAGGTGATGGTGGCTATCTGCGTGCTCTCGCTGATGTTCATCCTGCTCAACTTCCTGATGATCGGCCACGTGAACATCACGTATATCCTGGGCATCGACATCGTGGTATGGATTGTGTTCCATCTTATCCTAGATGTCATCCTGCACACCAGGAGGGCGGAAATGGATATTTAATTCTCTATATTTAAATATATGCTATTCCCGGCTCGGAGATTCAAAAAGGAATCTCTGGGTCGGGATTTTTGCGTTTGTGAAGGTGGTGGATGGGGGCGTGGCTGCATGGGGGAAAGTGTGATGGCTTTTCGTGTTAAAAACTATGAAATCTTAGGTGTTTACATATAATAGTTGTACCTTTGCGAAAACTAATTATAAATAATTGAATAAATGAGTAAGTATCGTTTTTCTATATATGACTATCATGCTATCAAGGAGGCTGATATTCTGATAGATGGTATCACCGTGCTGGCAGGACCAAATGGATGTGGTAAGAGTACTATATCTAAATGGTTGTATTATATGATAGATATTGCTACGGACTTTGACTCCTATCTGGTTAAAGGATATAAAACAGAAATAAATTCATTGCTGCAAAATATCAGTCGTGCCATCAGGGAAATGTGGGGACTAAATAGAGGTGTTAACAATGGTCTGAATGTTTTGCAATCTATTGACGATTTAAAACTCGATGATAATTTCTCATTAGGCTCAATAGACGAATACACGGTTAAGCTACATTTGTTTATAGGTGAATTTGCCTCACAACTAGATAAATTCTTGAATGCAGAGAATGTTCAAGAACAACGAAAAGACAGAGTTCTCAATTTCTTGAATCAGAATTTGGATGGTGAGGAAAAGGCTAGAAATGCTCAAGCTTTTGCAGAGTTGATAAGCCTACAGGTAGATAAAATGCAGCAAGAGGTATTGTATAAAAGTGAGGATCGCTCCTTGACAGATGTCTTGTCTTTTCTTCATACATATCTATATGAAGATGAAATGGTTCCCTTTAATATCGCCTTGCAAGAGGAAGGGGTCAACATTATCTCTGATGGGAGAATAGGGTCTCTCTTTAATCTGGACAAAGCGATTTACATAGACACTCCAATAGCTTTCGGCTTGGATGACTTCTTAAAAAATGTATTTTGGCAAAGATTAAGAAAATTGATGCTAGAGGAAAATGGTTGCCATGATAAGCAAAACATACGTTTGCTGTATCGCATATCAGAAATCCTAAATGGAAAAATTAATGTTTCTGACAGTTTGTTGGGCAATAAAGAAATGTATTATGAGCGCAAGGATGGCAAGCTGTTGCTTCCTTTGGATAAAATCGCTACTGGTATGAAGTCGTTTGCCTATCTTTTCCAGTTGATAAAGAATGGTCATTTGGATGACAAGACGGTTCTTATGATAGATGAGCCGGAAGTTCATTTGCACCCTCAGTGGATTGTTGTCTTTGCTAGATTATTGATTCTTATCCGTAAGTCATTGGGAGTGAAAATAGTCTTGGCGAGTCATAATCCTGACTTTGTCGCTGCCATCAAGGCAATAGCCAAGAAGGAACAAATCTTGGATGAAACAAACTTCTATTTAGCTCAGAGTGTGGATGATGATGGGTTTCAATATGCTTTTAAGCCTCTCGGCAGTGACATCGAGCCTATCTTCAATTCGTTCAATATAGCATTGGAAAGGATTCAGCAATATGGCGATACAGATCTTTGATAATGGGTGTGTAGAGTCGCACCCCATTTATGAAAAGGCTGGGGCGCTACTAAGTGACGTTTGTAAAAGGGATTATAAAGATAATTTCTTTGACGAGCGAATCGAATGTTTGGACATGGATACTTATGAGGTTATGATTTGTGGTGGGCAAAAGCAAGCTACAATGGATGCGGTAATAGGTATCGCTGATTACGAAAATAACCATAAGACAAACTGTAAGCTGCTAATGGTTGAGTTGAGGTTGGGGTATAAATCGACTCAAGGACTAGAGGCTGCTAGCTTGAATCGTAAAGTATCGCATACTCTTGAACTGTTGAATCCTGCTGTTTGTCTAGTTTCTGACAAGGCAATATTTGTTTTTGATGGTTTACTGTGTCAACAAGCGATTCATTGGATGTTCTCTAAAAGGTATTCCAATGTTTCAAAAAAGGAGTGGGTCGTAATGAGTCCCACGATGTTTTGCAAGGCCTATCTCGCACCAGAAGATTTGCCTTATCAGTCAATCAACGATTTTGTAAAAGGCAAGGCTGACTTTGCAAAGATGTTGGAGAATAAATCTTGGCAACAAATTTATAAAAGTCTTCAATGGTGGGGAAAAGCTTATTATAAGTATTGTTACATAGCAGAAGAGGCAACTCTGATAGCTAGTCTCATCTCGGAAGTGTGGGAGGATTTGAAGTCTCATAAGCAGGAAATGACAGATGATGATCTTTTAAGTTTTAGTATTTACGCAGAGGATTATCCAGATTTTAATTTAGATGAACTTTAATCCTCTCTCTCTATATATACAAGATATTCCCGGCTTGGAGATTCTATGGACTCTCTGGGCCGGAATTGTTTTTTTTGTTAAAATCGTAGAAATGCTTGGTTGTTTGGGAGAATTGATGTATATTTGCAATTCATTAGATAGCATTTGGTTATGGCAAGAAAATTATATCCTATAGGCATTCAGACATTTGAACGGATCCGCAAGGAGGATAAGTTCTATGTAGATAAGACGGAATATATCTATCGTATGACCCATACGGATGGAACGTATTTCTTCTTGAGTCGCCCACGCCGTTTCGGCAAGTCGCTGCTGGTTTCCACCTTCAAGAGTTATTTCGAAGGCAAGAAGGAACTGTTCAAGGGGCTTGCCATTGAGGAGCTGGAGAAAGAGTGGAATGAATATCCCGTGCTGCACTTCAGCCTTGCTGGAGGCAAACATATGGAGAAGGAACAGCTGGATCAATACCTCTTATATATATTGAAGGAAAATGAGGATAGGTTTGGAGTGGATTATAATTCTCCAGCCCCAAACGTTCGTTTGCTCAACTTGATAAGAACAGTTACTGCAAAGACTGGCAAGCAGGCTGTGGTGCTCATCGATGAATATGACGCTCCGCTGCTGGATGTGGCGCATGAGAAGGAAAAACTCGATGTCTTGCGCAATACGATGCGCAATTTCTACAGTCCCTTGAAAGATTGCGAGCCATTGCTCCGTTTCGTGTTCCTTACGGGTATCACGAAGTTCTCGCAGCTCAGCATCTTCAGCGAGCTGAACAACATCAAGAATGTGAGCATGGATGAGCCTTACGCCGGCATCTGCGGCATCACCAAGGAGGAAATGTTGACCCAGATGAGCGATGACATCAACGCTCTTGCCGGGCATCTGGAACTGAGCAGGGAGGAGACCATCCAGGAGCTGAAAGACCATTATGATGGTTATCACTTCACTTGGCCATCTCCTGATGTCTTCAATCCTTACAGTCTGCTCAATTGCTTTGCCGATGGCAGAATGGATGATTACTGGTTTGGCTCGGGCACTCCTACTTATCTAATCAACATGATGAGAAAGTATGATTTTTTGCCTGCAGACCTTGGCGAGGCCATAGAGGTGGGCAAGAAGGACTTTGATGCCCCCACAGAAACGATGACCACCATCGTACCTTTGCTCTATCAGAGTGGATATGTCACCATCAAGGGATATGACAAACCGACAAAGTTGTATCAGTTGGCATTGCCTAACCAGGAGATAAGGGTGGGGCTATATGGTAGTCTCTTGCCTCATTATCTGATGGACAAGTCGGCGAAGGCTAACACGACCATCGCCAAGATGTCGGTCTTTGTAAAGAAGGGGGATATGGATGCCGCTTTCTGCCTGCTGAACGACTTCCTGGAGACGGTGCCTTACTGCGACAACACCCACTACGAGGGGCATTGGCAGCAGACGCTCTACATCATGTTTGCCCTGCTTACCAACTATAGCATCCTAGTGGAACCTCATACAGCGAAGGGCAGAATCGATATTATGATGGAGACGAATGATACCATCTACGTGATGGAACTGAAGTTCAACAAGAGTGCCGAGGAGGCTCTCGCCCAGATAGACGCAAAGCACTATGCCGACGCCTTCAAGATGAGTGGCAAGAAGGTGGTGAAGATTGGCTTGAACTTTTCTGTGAAGGACGAGGTGAACAGCCTGGAATGGAAGATTGTATCTTAAGACAGAATTGTATCTTGAGGCAAGACAAGCTGAAAATGCAGAAAATTTCTGTTATAGTCCTGTATATTTCCTGATAGCCTTGATGAAGGTATCGCCATATTTATTGAGCTTGAATTCTCCGATACCACTGATCAGGCTCATGGCATTCTTGGTGGTAGGTTTTATTCTTGCGAGTTCATGAAGGCTCTTGTCGCTGAGTACGATATATGGAGGATAACCCTGTTCGTCAGCAAGGTTCTTGCGTATCTTTCTGAGGTGTTCAAAGAGCCCTTTGTCTTCCATGCCTTTCGAGTCTTCCTGGAAGATGACACGTTCGGCATGCACCTCAGGAATGAGATTTCCCGGCTGGGCGATGGCGCCCTTCCTGTTGCGTACCGTTTTCTTTGGGCGGGTGGCTTTATCGTCTTCTTCGATATAAGCCAGCGAAACATGATGTTCTCCCTTCAGTACCTTCCAGCCTAAATCGGTAACCTTCATGTAGTTGTGGTTGTTGTAGGCAATCTCGAAGAATCCCATCTGCAGCATCTGCAGCAGATAAGCATTCCAGTCCTTAGATGTTGTATCCCTGCCCACACCGAAGGTTTTCATCTCGTTGTATTTGTTTTTCACAACGGCAGAAGAATGCATGCCTCTCAGAATCTCGATGCAGGTACCTACTGCAATATGCTCACCCGAACGGACCACGGCACTCAGGGCTTTCTGGGCTCTGATGGTGCCGTCGAAGGTGCGTGGAGGATTCTTGCAAACATCACAGTTGCCGCAGTTGCAGGATGATGTCTCGCCAAAATAATTCAGCAGAATGCGTCGTCGGCATACTCTCGATTCGGCATATTCCTCCATGCGGCGCAGTTTCTCCATGTTCACATCACGCTGTCCGCTTTCTTCACAGAAAGAACGGAGGGTGATGATGTCGGCCATCGAATAGAACAGCACGGTATCTGATGGTGCTCCATCTCTACCGGCTCTACCTATTTCCTGATAGAAACTCTCGATGCTTTTAGGCATATTATAGTGGATTACCCAGCGCACATTACTCTTGTCGATGCCCATTCCGAAAGCGATGGTAGCACATACCACCTGAATCTGGTCCATCTTGAACCGCTCCTGTACTGATGCTCTGGTCTGGGCAGTCATTCCGGCGTGATAGGCTGCGGCATTGATACCCAGATCGATAAGTTCCTGAGCTACCATTTCGGTGTTCTTGCGGGAGAGACAGTAGATGATGCCTGCTTCTTCCGGATGATTACTGATGAAGCGGGTGATGTATTGGAGCTTTGCCTTTTTGGTGCTCTCCTGTCTTACGGTGAGGGAGAGGTTGGGGCGGTCGAAACTGCTTACGAACGTCTGCCCATTGAGATGAAGCTGGCGTATGATATCTTCGCGTGTTATCTTGTCGGCTGTGGCTGTGAGCGCCATCACCGGGACATTGCGGAAATTCTCGTGCAGCATACCGAGTTGCGAATACTCCGGACGGAAATCGTGTCCCCACTGGCTGATGCAGTGGGCCTCGTCAACGGCAAAGAGCGAAATCTTGATGTTGCTGAATAAATAAGGTATCTCGCTGATGAGTTTTTCGGGCGAAACATAAAGGAGTTTCAGTTCTCCCTTCTCGCATCGGCGGCGGATGATGAGTTCATCGGTCGTGTCGTTTCCGCTGTTCAGTGCTTCTGCCGGGATACCGTTTGCCTTGAGCGCCTCCACCTGGTCGTGCATCAGACTGATGAGCGGTGAAATGACCACAGCTGTACCTTCCATTGCTAATGCGGGAACCTGGTAGCACAGACTCTTTCCACCACCTGTCGGCATGAGAACCAGACAGTCGTGTCCCTGCATTACCTCTTTGATAATCGCTTCCTGGTTGGGGCGGAAGGAATCGTATCCAAAATAGCTTTTTAATATCTCGTTTATCTGCATGATTGCCGTTTTATGATTTCTGCCTTTACCGGCATGTTTTTATTTTGATTTTCATGCAAAGGTAATGAATAATCTGCATAAATAAAAGTTTTCTCCAAGAAAAAATGCATATTTCAAGTAAAAAACTTTGCAAAGAGCGAAAAACAGGAGGAAAAGTTTGGTATGTGGAAAAAATGTATTACTTTTGCATGGTAAATACAGATAAAAATGGCAAAATGTAATGTAAACACTCAAGAGCGATTTGCCGATATCCAGATGCTCCGTTATGAGCTGAAGGGTTTCGAAAACCTGTCGCTCACACAGAAAATTTATATTTATTGCTTGTCGAAGGCAACCCTCTTGGGACGAGATATCACCTTCGACCAGCAGGGCAAATACAACCTGCGCATCCGTAAAACCCTGGAGGCTGTATACCTTCATTACGAGGGTAATCGCGAAAGCGAAGATTTCAAGGCTTTCGAAGTTTATCTGAAGCGTGTCTGGTTTGCCAGCGGCATCCATCATCACTATGGATGTGAAAAGTTTGTGCCAGGATTTTCAGAGGAATCTTTCTATGAGATGGTTGGGGCTGTAGCCGATGAATACCTGCCTCTTTCCAAGGGACAGAGCAAGGAAGACCTGTTGGGCATTCTGGTGCCTGTCATCTTCAATCCGGAAGTTATGCCTAAGCGCGTGAATCAGACGGATGGCGAGGATCTGGTACAGACTTCAGCCTGCAATTTCTATGAGAATGTTTCTCAGGCAGAAGTTGAACGTTTCTATGCCAGGATGAAGGAAGAGGGCAACGAACAGGCACCTTCGTATGGACTGAACTCTAAACTGACCAAGCGTAATGGTGAACTGGTGGAGCTGAAATGGACAGAAGACGGCCTCTATGGCGCAGCTATCAAGGAGATTGTTTCCTGGTTGCTCCGTGCTCAGAAATATGCTGAAAATGAGGAACAGAAACATCTCATCGATCTCCTGGTGAAGTATTACCGTACTGGTGATCTCAAGGATTTCGACCGTTACAGCATCGCCTGGGTGCAGCAGCACGAGGGAATGATTGATTTCATCAACGGATTTATCGAAGTGTATGGCGATCCGCTCGGGCTGAAAGGTACTTGGGAGGGCATCGTAGAATATAAGGATCTTGAAGCAACGAAGCGCACCCAGACCATCAGTCAGAATGCCCAGTGGTTTGAGGACCATTCACCTGTAGATCCACGTTTCCGCAAGCCGGAGGTGAAGGGTGTTACGGCCAATGTCATCTGTGCTGCGATGTTGGGTGGCGAAGAGTATCCAGCTTCTGCCATCGGCATCAATCTTCCGAATGCCAACTGGATCCGTCAGGAATATGGTTCTAAGAGTGTGACCATCGGTAATCTGACCGAGGCATATAACAAGGCTGCTCAGGGCAATGGTTTCCGCGATGAATTCGTTATCGATGAGGATACCATCAGTCTGATGAATCAGTACGAGGATATTACCGATGATCTGCATACCGACCTGCATGAGTGTCTGGGACATGGTAGCGGACAGCTCTTGCCTGGTACCGACCCCGATGCACTGAAGGCGTATGGCAGTACGATAGAAGAGGCGAGAGCCGATCTCTTTGGACTCTATTATGTAGCCGACCATAAATTGGTAGAACTGGGGCTGACACCGAATGATGAGGCATACAAGGCTCAGTATTATGGTTATCTGATGAACGGTCTGCTCACCCAGACTATCCGCATCAAGGAAGGCGACAAGATAGAGGAAGCCCACATGCGCAACCGGGCGCTGATAGCCTGGTGGGTGATGGAGCATGCCGAGGGTGCTGTGGAACTGGTGAAGATGGATATGAACTATGCTTCTGCCGAGGATGCTTTGAAGGACAGTGAGGGCAATATCATTACGACGAAGACTTATGTGAAGATTAATGATTATGCCAAGCTCCGCCATCTCTTCGGCGAGTTGCTTGCTGAAATTCAGCGCATCAAGAGTGAGGGCGATTTCGAGGCAGCCCGTCTGTTGGTTGAGAAGTATGCCGTGAATATTGATCCGGAATTGCATCGCGAGATACTGGCAAGATACAAGAAACTGAATCTCGCTCCATACAAGGGATTCATCAATCCGAAGATGACGCTGGAGATGGATGAAGAAGGCGAAATTACAGACGTAGTATTGGATTACGAGGAGAGCTATGTCGACCAGATGTTGCGCTACTCTGATGAATACGGAACTTTGTAATAAGAGAAACGATGATAGATAATAAGAACGAGGAATTTCCGATAGTAGATGAAATGGGCAACATCCTGGGCGCTGTAACCCGCGGTCATGCCCACGACGGAAGCAAGATATTGCATCCGGTAGTTCATCTGCATGTATTCAACAGCCGGGGGGATCTGTATCTGCAGCATCGTCCAGCCTGGAAGGATATCCAGCCGGATAAATGGGATACAGCCTGCGGCGGTCATGTAGATTTAGGCGAAAGTGTGAGTCAGGCTTTGCATCGCGAGGTAAGGGAAGAATTGGGTATCACCGATTTTGAACCGGAATCTCTGGGGCATTATGTCTTTGAGAGTCAGCGGGAAAAGGAATTGGTTTACGTACATCGCTGTGTATATGATGGCGAGGTGAAACCGAGCCAGGAAGAATTGGCCGGTGGCAGATTCTGGACCAAGGATGAAATCAGCGAAAACATCGGCAAGGGTGTTTTCACTCCGAATTTCGAAAACGAATACCAGAAGTATTTCATGTAATGACGAAAATAGCCATAAAAATACGTCCCGACGTAGCATTTGCTGCATCGGGACGTATTTTTTTGTATGTCGGGACGCAGCAAATGCTACGTCGGGACGTATTTTCAGCAGGGTTGTGGCCTGTTTCTGACCGCATCTGCAGAAGCGTTAAATCTCGTAGATACCCTTGAGTGCTCCTCTTGCGATTTGTTCAAAATCTTCACCGAAGTCGCAGAAACGGAGAACCGCATTAGAGACAGCATGTTTTATTCCCATGTTGTCACCCTGCAATGCAGTGGCAGCCTGATCCAGGAATTCGTTGATGCCACGCTCGTTAGGCTCTTTCCCATTGGCAAAGAGACGGGCAAGGAGCTGGAAACCGGCAATCTCATAGAGCGGCTTATCACTTGCTATCCACTGGTAGGCGATGACAGGCGCATAATCTACGTGCTGCAAAAGGTTGAAGGCAAGCATCTCTGCCATCTCCTGACTCTGTACCTGTTCCATCCATAAATCTGTGATTTCCGGAAGCATCTTATCGGCAGGCATAATGAGTGTAGCCAGAATCTTGCACTCCCGGATATCTTCCTTCCACAGTTCGATGGCGAGGTCATAGTCTTTACCATATTCCTCAGCCATCTTTTTCAGTTCATAGAATGGTACGCCCCAATTCAGTTTATATCCCAGTCCCTTATCGCGCATAGATTGCGATCCCGGACCGTTCATCAGCAAGCGGAAGCTTCGCTTGATAGTCATCAGTTTCTGATGTGTTTCTTCGTTCATTATATTTAGAGTAAACTATTAATTAAATTAAAGTTTCATTATTTTACAGAACATTCCTTCGAAGTGTTCCTCTATATTTGCAGGTTTATGCTTGAAGATACCGAAGATGGCACTTCCGCTACCACTCATCGCTGCATATACGGCACCCAGGTTGTACAGCTTCTGTTTGATTTCTGCCAGTTCCGGGTGCATCTTGAAGATAGGTGCCTCAAAATCGTTGACAAGTTCCTCTTTCCAAGTCTCGATAGGCTGGCGTACAATGTCGCGGCAACATTTGGCTGGTGCCTGTGGGGTGATGGCTGCATAAGCCTCTTTGGTGCTGACGGCAATGTCATCGCGCTTCACCACAACCAAATGATAGCCCCTCAGATTATCGCCAGGACCACTTACCGGCATCAGTTCTTCGCCGATGCCTTCTGCATAGCAAGCAGTATCGCCATCCTCAGGATTGGCAGAAATGAAGTAGGCACAGTCTGCGCCCAGCTTGGCAGCGTATCTTTCCATCTCCGAATTACCGATATTGAGGCGGAAACGCTCGTCCAACAAACGAATCATGAAGGCTGCATCGGCAGAACCGCCACCCAAACCTGCCTGCGAAGGAATACGCTTCACCAGGTGAGCATGGATGCGTGGAATCCTGAAGTCGGCAGCCAGGAGATTATAAGCTTTTACAACGAGATTGTTCTGTTCGTCGCAATCCACTGCGTTACCTGTAATCTTCAGATCACAAGGAACATCACTAGGGAATTCATCGCCCATGAGCTTGATTTCAAGTGCATCGGTCAGCGGAATAGGGTAGAACACCGTTTCAAGATTGTGGTATCCATCTTTCCGCTTGCTAACTATATTTAGACCAAGATTGATCTTGGCGCAAGGAAATGTGATCATAACTTTTCAGTTTAAAGGGTTCGTTACTATTTCTTTTTCTTTGCAAAGATACGGAAAAATATCTAACATGGTGCATCTTTTACAGGATTATTTTTATCAGTAGCATTAAAAATATTAAAATAAGCCCTGTTTTGCAATATCTTTTGTATCTTTGCAATTACAAATTATTAATAGATTATGAAAAAAGGAGATAAAGTCAGATTCTTGAGCGAAGTGGGTGGCGGAAAGGTTGCCGGCTTCCAAGGTAAAAATATTGTGCTCGTTGAGGATGAGGATGGTTTTGAGATTCCGATGCCTATCAACGAGGTGGTTGTGGTGGAGCAGGATGAATACTCCATGGGCAAGATGATTTCGGCTAAAATGGATGCGCAGCAGAAGGCTGAGGAGCATGCCAATACCGAACTGCATCAGGACAGCCGGAGTATCAAGGCCATCTTGAATGATCACGATGACGTGGATATGGATGTAGAGGAATATGATGCTGCCGACCGTGAGATAACCTTTGTGAAACCGGTTCAGGAACATACGGGTGGCAACAAACTCAGTGCTTATCTCGCCTTTGTACCTATCAACATCAAGGACGTAACCAATACCCGTTTCGAGACCTATATGGTGAATGACAGCAACTACTATCTCCACTATACCTATCTCGTGGCTGAGGGAAATGCATGGACTCTGAAAGCAGAGGGAGAAATAGAACCGAACACCAAACTCTTCATCGAGGAATTCGGTCGTGAGGCTCTGAACGAGATGGAACATATCGCCATCCAGATGATAGCTTACAAGAAGGACAAGCCATTCCTCCTGAAGCCGGCAACAGATGTTCAGTTCCGTCTCGATCCCGTGAAATTCTACAAACTTCATCTTTTCGAGGAGAACGATTTCTTCGAGACTCCAGCCTATCTCTTTACGATTGTAGAGAACGATGAAATAGCCCGTCCGCTGGTTATCGATTCCAAGCGTCTGAAAGAGCAGATGTATAAGGATGAGAAGGTTGTCGCCAACACCAGCAAGAAGAAGAGCAAGAAGAATGATGGTACCCTTGTGATAGATCTTCATGCGGATGAAGTGCTTGAAACAACTGCTGGAATGAATTCTGCAGATATTCTTCATTATCAGATGGATATCTTCAAGAAGACCATGGAGGAATATAAGAAAAAGAAGGGACAGAAAATTATCTTTATTCATGGAAAGGGCGAAGGTGTGTTGCGCCAGACGCTCATTCATGAGTTGAACTATCGCTATAAGAGTTGCACTTATCAGGATGCTTCTTTCCAGGAGTATGGCTATGGTGCTACACAGGTAACAATAAAGTAATTTATTATGAAGTACGGATTTATTAAGGTAGCTAGTGCCATCCCTGCCGTAAAGGTGGGTGATGTCATTTTCAATACCCAGCAGATAGAGGAACAGATTGCGCTGGCTGAGGGAAAGGGTGTAGAGATCATTACATTTCCGGAACTCTCTGTTACGGGCTATTCCTGTCAGGATCTCTTCCGTCAGCAGATGCTTCTCGAATCATCTGAGCAGGCGGTGATGATGTTGCTCGATTTCACACGCAAACTCGATATCATCTCTATCGTGGGTGCGCCGGTGATAGCGGGCGACTTGTTGCTCAATTGTGGTATCGTTATCCAGCATGGACAGATTCTCGGTATTGTACCGAAGACATATCTTCCAAACTACAGCGAGTTTTATGAGAAACGCTGGTTTGCCTCGGCTCAGGACTTGAGAGATTGCGAAGTCCGTTATGCCGGACATAAGGTGAAACTGACGCCTGATGTTCAGATTTTTCAAACTTTCGATGGCGTACAGTTTGGTGTGGAAATCTGCGAAGATGTATGGGCTCCGGCTCCTCCTAGCAACAAACTGGCGCTAGCAGGAGCAGACCTGATTTTCAATCTTTCTGCAAGCGACGAACTCATCGGAAAACATCATTATCTGAAGAGTCTGCTCAGCCAGCAGAGTGCCCGTACCATGACCGGATATATCTACAGTTCCTGCGGATTCGGTGAGAGTACGCAGGATGTGGTTTATGGTGGAAATGCCCTGATTTATGAGAATGGAGTTTTACTTTCACAGAGTGAACGTTTCTCTATTGAACCGCAGATGGTTATCTCACAGATAGATGTAGAGAAACTCCGCTCTGAGCGTCGTACGAATTCTACTTATGTAAATGCCCAGCGCAATATTAAGTATTCTGTTCTCGGCGGTCAGTTCAATATCCGTAATATCGAAGCCGATCCTACCGAGAATGAACGCGATTTTGTGTTGGAACGTGAGGTGAATCCTCATCCGTTTATTCCTACCAGCAGCGATATGAATGCCTCTTGCGAGGAAATTTTCAATATCCAACTCATGGGACTAGCCAAGCGTATCGTTCATACCCATGCCAAGACCGTAGTAATCGGTATTAGCGGCGGTTTGGATTCTACGCTGGCCTTACTCGTTTGTGTAAAAGCTTTTGATAAACTCAAGATGAACCGCAAGGGTATCGTAGGTGTCACTATGCCGGGATTCGGAACCACAGACAGAACCTACAATAATGCTATCTCGCTGATGCAGAGTCTTGGTATTACCATTAAGGAAATCAGCATCGCCAAGGCTGTAACCCAGCACTTTGAGGACATCGGTCAGGATGCCAGTGTGCATGATGTGACTTACGAGAATTCTCAGGCTCGTGAACGTACCCAGATCCTGATGGATTTAGCCAATAAGATGGGTGGTATGGTTATCGGTACCGGCGACCTTTCAGAGTTGGCATTAGGATGGGCTACCTATAATGGTGACCACATGAGCATGTATGGCGTGAATGCCAGCATTCCTAAGACCCTGATCCGTCATCTCGTAAATCATGTAGCAGAGAGTGGGGTAGACGAACAGAGCCGCATCACTCTTCGTGATATCATCGATACTCCTATCAGTCCAGAGTTGATTCCGGCAGATGAGAATGGAAATATCAAGCAGAAGACGGAAGATTTGGTGGGACCATACGAACTGCATGATTTCTTCCTCTACTATTTCCTGCGTTTCGGTTTCCGTCCTTCCAAGATTTACATGTTGGCAAAGAAGGCATTTATTGATTCCGAACTGGAGCGTGTAAAGATCAGTGATAATGATCCTGACAGCTATGATGAGGAAACCATTAAGAAGTGGCTGAAGACCTTCGTGCGCCGTTTCTTCAATCAGCAGTTCAAGCGCAGCTGTCTGCCAGACGGCCCGAAAGTAGGTAGCGTAAGCCTCAGTCCTCGTGGCGACTGGCGTATGCCTAGTGATGCTGCATCTGCCATCTGGCTGCAAGAGGCTGAAAATTTATAAAACATGGCAGCGAAGTTTTAATAAAACGGAAAATAAAAAGTTAGGAGTCGGGGCGCTGTTCCAACTCCTAACTTTTTCGTTTATAATAAAATAATTATATAAAAAGTCTTTCTATTTTTGGGTAAAACATATTTTTTTTGTAACTTTGCGCCCAAAAGTAAAAACATTATAAAAATATAAGATAATATGGCTAAGAAATTTGCCGAGCACAACGGTCTGAATTTGACTCAGACAAACAATGACGTACTAGCAGCGTGGGAGAAAAATGATATCTTCCACAAGTCTATCGACGAGCGTGAAGGCTGCCCTCAGTTTATCTTCTTCGAGGGACCTCCATCAGCTAATGGCCACCCGGGTATTCACCACGTGTTGGCACGTAGTATCAAGGATACATTCAACAGATACAAGACCATGAAGGGTTTCCAGGTTCACCGCAAGGCGGGATGGGATACCCACGGACTCCCTGTTGAACTCGGTGTCGAGAAGGAACTCGGCATCACCAAGAAGGATATTGATAACAAGGCTTCAGAGAAGTATATCTCTACTGAGGATTACAACCACAAGTGCCGCGAGAACGTGATGAAGTTCACCGCTGAGTGGCGCGAGTTGACTGAGAAGATGGGTTACTTCGTAGATCTCGATCATCCTTATATCACCTACGATAACAAGTATATCGAGACTCTCTGGTGGCTCCTCAAGCAGCTCTACAACAAGGGGTTGCTCTACAAGGGTTACACCATCCAGCCATACTCTCCAGGTGCAGGTACAGGCTTGAGCTCTCACGAGTTGAACCAGCCTGGCTGCTATCGCGATGTTAAGGACCTCACCACCACAGCCCAGTTCCTCATCAAGGATCCTAAGGCTGCGTGGACCAAGTGGGGCAAGCCATACTTCATCGCATGGACCACTACACCTTGGACTCTGCCATCAAACGTGGCTCTCTGTGTGGGTCCTAAGATTGACTATGTAGCCATCGAGACCTACAACCTCTACAATGGCGAGCCTATGACACTCGTGATGGCTGAGGCTCTGGTAGGTTCATATCTGAAGGCAGACCAGGAGTGCAAGGAAGGCGATCTCCTGCCATTCGACAAGGAGAAGAAACAGTGCCCTTGGCGCATTATCGACCACATGAAGGGTACAGACCTCGAAGGCATGCACTACGAGCAGCTCCTGCCATGGGTAAAGCCATGCGAGAAGGTAGATGCTTTTGCTCCAGCTTTCGTAACAGAGTATGCTGCAGCTCATCCTGAGAAGGTATTCGCTTCTGAGGATGGTCGCGATAAGTTCGTTGAGATGGATAGCGAGGCTTTCCGCGTCATCCTCGGCGACTATGTTACTACCGATGACGGTACTGGTATCGTGCACATCGCACCTACATTCGGTGCCGATGATGCCAAGGTGGCTAAGGATGCCAACATCCCAGCTCTCTACCTTATTAATAAGAAGGGCGAGACCCGCCCAATGGTTGACCTCCAGGGTAAGTTCTATCTCATCGAAGACCTCGATGCCAACTTCGTGAACGCTTGTGTCAACAAGGAGGCATACGCTCATCACGCAGGCGACTACGTGAAGAATGCCTACGACCCACAGTTTAATGTGGATGGTGTCTGGGACAAGAAGGCTTCTGAGAAGGCTGAAGACCTGAACATCGTACTCTGCTACGAGTTGAAGCAGGAGGGCAAGGCTTTCAAGAGCGAGAAGCACGTGCACAACTATCCTCACTGCTGGCGTACCGACAAGCCTATCCTCTATTATCCATTGGATAGCTGGTTTATCAAGGATACAGCCCGCAAGGAGCGCATGGTAGAACTCAACAAGACCATCAACTGGCAGCCTGAGAGCACCGGTACAGGCCGTTTCGGCAACTGGCTCGAGAACCTGAACGACTGGAACCTTTCACGTTCCCGCTTCTGGGGTACTCCATTGCCAATCTGGCGTGACGAGAACCGTGGCGAGAAGTGTATCGGCAGCTTGGAGGAACTCTATGTTGAAATCGAGAAGTCTGTGGCTGCCGGTATCATGCAGAGCAACCCATTGAAGGAGAATGGTTTCGTTCCTGGCGACTACAGCCAGGAAAACTATGATAAGATTGACCTCCACCGTCCATACGTTGACAAGATAGTATTGGTAAACGAGGAGGGCAAGCCAATGTATCGTGAGAGCGACCTCATCGACGTTTGGTTCGATTCAGGTTCAATGCCTTACGCCCAGCTCCACTACCCATTCGAGGGTGAGATGGCCCGTGGCACAGAGGCAGACCGCGATGCACTCATCCACAGCACCTACGAGGGATATGCTATTCCTCCTAAGTTCTATCCAGCCGACTTCATCAACGAGGGCGTGGATCAGACCCGTGGATGGTTCTTCACCCTGCACGCCATTGCTACCATGGTATTCGATAGCGTAGCCTTCAAGAACGTCATCTCTTCTGGTCTCGTTCTCGATGCCAAGGGTAACAAGATGAGTAAGCACGTGGGTAACGTAACCAACCCATTCGAGATGATTGATAAGTATGGTGCCGACCCTGTTCGTTTCTATATGATGACCAACAGCGAGCCTTGGGACAACCTCAAGTTCGACCCTAATGGTGTGGATGAGACCCGTCGCAAGTTCTTCGGCACCTTATATAATACCTACAGCTTCTTCGCCCTCTATGCTAATGTAGATGGTTTCGATGCTGAGGCTGCTCAGGTGCCATTCGAGAAGCGCCCAGAGATTGACCGCTGGATTCTCTCTTCACTTAATACCCTCATCAAGGGCGTTGACAGAGAGCTGGCTGGCTACGACCCAACCCGTGCAGGCCGTCTCATCGATGCTTTCGTCAACGATGACCTCTCTAACTGGTACGTTCGTCTGAACCGTAAACGTTTCTGGGGTAAGGAGATGAGCGAGGATAAGCTGAGTGCTTACCAGACTCTCTATACCTGCCTGATGACAGTGGCTAAGCTGCTGGCACCATTCGCTCCATTCTATGCAGACGAGTTGTATCACGACTTGGGCGGCGAGTTGGAGAGCGTACATCTCGATAAGTTCCCTGTAGCTGATGAGGCTGCTATCGATGCCGACCTGGAGGAGCGTATGGCCATCGCCCAGAAGATTACTTCTATGGTATTGGCATTGCGCCGCAAGGTGAACATCAAGGTGCGTCAGCCACTCCAGCAGATCATGATTCCTGCAGTAGATGATGTACAGAAGGCACACATCGAGGCAGTAGCCGGACTGTTGAAGAACGAGGTGAACGTGAAGGAGGTTAACTTCATTGAGGGTCAGGGCATTCTCGTAAAGAAGGTGAAGTGTAACTTTAGAGTGATGGGTAAGAAGTTCGGCAAGCTGATGAAGGGTGTTGCTGCCCAGATGTCAGCGCTCGATCAGGACCAGATTGCAGCCTTCGAGAAGGCAGGCAACATCACATTGAATATCGACGGACAGGAAGCCGTGGTAGAGGTAGCCGACGTGGAGATTATCTCTGAGGATATTCCAGGATGGCTCGTATCTAACGAGGGCAATCTGACCGTAGCGCTTGAGGTAGAGTTGACCCCAGAATTGAAGAAGGAGGGTATGGCTCGTGAGTTGATCAACCGTATCCAGAACCTCCGCAAGGAGACAGGTCTGGAGATTACCGACCGCATCAACGTAACTGTGGCTCCTAATGAGGAGACTGACGCAGCCATCGAGGCATTCGCCGACTACATCAAGGGTCAGGTATTGGCAGACAGCATCGAAATCGGCGACAACGCAGGTGTTGAGACCGAGTTTGATGACTTTAAGTTGAACATTCTCGTAGAGAAAAATTAAATAGTTAGGAGTTAGGAGTTAGAAGTTAGGAGCATTTCCAAACTGCTTGCTTCTAACTTTCTAGCCCTTATTTCCTAAAAACATTAACAAATAACATAATAGATAACATCTATGGCTAACGAAAAACTACGTTATAGCGATCAGGAACTCGAGGAGTTCCGCGCTATCATTGATGAGAAATTGAAGGTGGCAAAGCAGACTTATCATGATTGTATGGCTCAGCTGAACCACTCAGACAGTAATGATGTGGTAGATACATCACCAACCTACAAGGCTCTTGAGGAGGGTAGTGAAGCACAAAGCAAGGAAGAAATCATCCAGATGGCCCAGCGTCAGCAGAAGTTCATCAAGGGATTGGAAGCAGCTTTGGTTCGTATCCAGAACAAGACCTATGGTATTGACCGCGAAACAGGCGAGTTGATTCCTAAGGAGCGTTTGCGTGCTGTACCTCATGCCACTTTGAGTGTAGCTTCTAAGGAGGCTAGAAAAAAGTAATAAATGGAGAAAACAAGTAAAATTAAATACGGATGGCTCGTCACGGCAATGGTGGTTGTGCTTCTTGTTATCGATCAGATTATCAAGGTGTACATCAAGACCCATTTTTGCCTTGGCGAGTCTGTTCGTGTTACTGATTGGTTTTATATCGAATTTGTTGAGAACAACGGAATGGCTTGGGGTATGTCGTTTATCGGCAAGTTCTGGCTAAGTCTGTTGCGCCTGGTAGCCATCTGTGCGTTGAGCATTTATCTGCATCGCATCATTAAGCGTGGTACCTATCGCTTGTTATACATCATTTTGGTGGCGCTGGTTCTGACGGGTGCAATCGGCAATATGATTGATTCCATCTTCTACGGACTTATCTTCACCGGTGCTTCACCTTATTATGTATCTTATCTTGTGCCTTTCGGCGAGGGGTATGCACCCGTGCTCATGGGCAAGGTGGTTGATATGTTCCGCTTTCCGTTCTTCACCTATACATGGCCTGAATGGTTCCCTTTCTGGGGTGGACAGCATGGTACATTCTTCGATCCTGTATTCAATTTTGCAGATTCCTGTGTATCAGTCGGCATCATTTCTCTCTTGCTTTTCTGTAGAAAAGAACTGGAAGCTCTCGGAGGTGGTGATAAGGAGAAGAAGGTTAAAGATTCTTCTTTTATTGAAACTGCTGAAGAAAAGATAAAGTCTCAATCTCAAGAAAATAAGGAGGACAAGTAATCATGAAGAAAGCTTTTCTTTATCTCTGTTGGATAGTAACCTTTTGTGCAGCCTTCGCTTCTTGCAAGCCTTCGCTGCCAAAAGATGTGCTCTCTAAAGGAAAGATGACGGATATTCTCTTCGATTATCACATCGCTCTTGCTATGGCGCAGAGCGAAGACGGTGGTAGTGAGAAGAATAGTCTGGCTTATCGCGAGGCTGTACTGAAGAAACATGATGTCACCTCGGCAGACTTTGACAGTTCGATGGTTTATTATATGCGCCATACTGAATTACTGCATGATGTGTATAAGGATTTGGCTGAAAGATTGGATAAAGAGGTGGTTGCATTGGGTGGAAACAGTGCAGGAAATAGTGATTTTGACAATCTTACTGCTGTTGGCGATACTGCAAATATCTGGAAGGATGCTACTTCGATGGTATTCTCGCCTGATGAGGGCTTCAACAGTCGCAGTTTTAAAATTGAAGCTGATACTGCTTTCCATAAGGGTGACCGGTTCCGTCTTGATTTCGAATCGCAGTTTATCTTCCAGGATGGTATGCGTGATGGTATCGCTTTGCTGGCTGTTCAGTTCAAGAACGATAGTGTGGCACAGACTGTAATTCATATTCAGAGTGCTCAGCACTATAGTGTAGAACTCGCTGATAATGATAGCCTTGGAGTCAAATGTATAAAGGGGTACTTTATGTTGAATGAGGGTGGCTTCAGTTCTGATGCCGGTTCTTTGACGACTCTTAAACTGATGTTTGTCAATAAGATTCGTCTCATCCGTATGCATCCTAAAAAGGTGGCACCGGTTTCTTCTTCTGCAGCATCTTCTGATTCGGCAAAAGTAGATACTGCTCGTAAGACCCGTATACCAGGTCCGAGTGTTCCAGCACGTCCGGATGGAGCTTTGGCGCCTCCGACCAGTGCACCGGTTCCTATGCCTGATAAACCTATTCAGATGACGAGTAATTAGTCTGGATGTTTAAGATATGGCTGAAATGAGAAGATGCGGAGCCCATCAGGTGATATTGCCGGATGGCTCGATATTGCAGCAGGCTGTGGTAGAAATACAAGAGGGCAGGGTGGTGAACTACTTCGAGTTTCGCGAGGAGTTGCCGATGACCGAATGGTTAGGCGGCGAAATCCGGGTGGAACGCGATGAGGAAGGCATCCTCCGTGCCCTGTGGAACGGAAAAGTAATCAATAAACATTAAACATAAACATTAATAATATGTTAAGCGTAGATCAATTAGAAGACAAGTTGATAGACTTGGCATTTGCTGAGGATATCGGTGATGGCGACCACACAACTTTGTGTTGTATCCCAGAAGACGCCATGGGTAAGAGCCACTTGCTTATCAAGGAAGATGGTGTGTTGGCAGGTGTTGAAATGGCAAAGAAGGTATTTGCCCGTTTCGATCCTACCATGAAGGTAGAAGTGTTGCTTCAGGATGGAACCCATGTTAAGAAGGGTGACATTGCAATGATTGTAGAGGGTAAGACCCGTTCTTTGCTCCAGACAGAGCGTTTGATGCTCAATATCATGCAGCGTATGAGTGGCATTGCTACCATGACTGCTAAGTATGTAAAGCGTCTTGAGGGTACAAAGACTCATATCCTTGATACCCGTAAGACAACTCCAGGTCTTCGCATGTTGGAGAAGCAGGCTGTGAAGATTGGTGGTGGTATGAACCATCGCATTGGTCTTTTTGATATGATTCTCTTGAAAGATAACCATATCGATTTCGCTGGTGGCATCGACAATGCCATTGACCGTTGCCATGCTTATCTGAAGGAGAAGGGTCTCGACCTGAAGATTGAAATCGAGGTTCGCAGTTTCGATGAACTTGACCAGGTATTGAAGCATGGTGGTGTAAATCGTATCATGCTCGATAACTTCTCTGTGCCTGATACTAAGAAGGCAGTAGACATCATCGCAGGTAAGTATGAGACTGAGTCTTCTGGCGGTATCACTTACGATACCATCCGCGATTATGCAGAGCAGGGAGTTGATTTCATCTCAGTTGGTGCCTTGACACATAGTGTGAAGGGCTTGGATATGAGTTTCAAGGCTTGCGAATAAGTGAAGAATGAAGAGGGAAGAGTGAAGAATTCAAAAGCTCTTCTCTTTTTGTATATATAAACTTTGTATATATAAATTAAGGTATATTTTATGAATAAGATTTTTGCTTCTGCCTTGATGGCTGTAGCTATGTTGGGCAGTGTCTCTGAGGCTGAGGCATGTACCAACTTTATAGTAGGAAAAAAAGCATCGGTTGATGGATCTGTGATGTGTTCATATAGTGCCGATGACTATGGTATGTTCCAAAATCTCTGTCATTTTCCTGCCGGTAAGCATCCTAAGGGCGAGATGCGTAAGATTTACGATTGGGATACCAATAAATATCATGGTGAGATTCCGGAGGCTGCCGAGACTTATAATGTGATTGGCAATATCAATGAATGGCAGGTCACCATCGGTGAAACTACTTATGGTGGACGTGAGGAGATGGCTGATTCTACAGGTATCATGGACTATGGTTCACTCATCTATGTTGCCCTGCAGCGTAGTAAGACTGCCCGTGAGGCTATCAAAGTGATGACAACCATCGCCAATACTTACGGCTATAATTCAGAAGGCGAGACCTTTACCATCTGTGATCCGAACGAAGCTTGGATTATGGAGATGATGGGCAAGGGACCAGGCTCTAAGGGCGTGGTTTGGGTAGCTCTCCGTATTCCTGATAATGCAGTTTGTGCACATGCTAACCAGAGTCGCATCGGCAAGTTCAATATGAAGGATAAGAAAAACGTGATGTATGCCAAGGATGTCGTTTCTTTTGCTCGCAGTAAGGGATGGTATCAGGGCAAGGATGCTGATTTCTCATGGAAAATGGCATATGCTAAGCCTGATTTCTCAGGACGTCGTTTCTGCGATGCTCGTGCTTGGGCTCTCTTGAATCATTTCTATGATATGAGTCCTTATCTTGATTGGGCTTTGGGCAAGGATCCTAATGCGAAGGATATGCCTCTCTGGGTGGTTCCAAACAAGAAGGTGAGTGTTGCTGATGTTGAGGCTTGCATGCGTGACCATTATGAGGGTACACCTCTTTCTGTTGCTGATGGCACTGATATCGGAGGTGGTATCTGGCAGATGCCTTACAGACCAACTCCATTGATGTTTAAGGTGGATGGAAAGCAGTGCTTCAACGAACGTCCGGTCAGCACCCAGCAGACTGGTTTTGTTTTTGTTAGCCAGATGCGTTCATGGATGCCTAGAGAGATTGGCGGTGTTCTTTGGTTTGGTAATGATGATGCCAATATGGTAGCGTTCACACCAATCTACTGTTCTTCTACAGTTCGTCCTGAGTGTTATAACACACCGGGAGCAGATGCAGTAAACTTCAGTTTCAAGAATGCTTACTGGGTGTGCAATATGACCAGCAATATGGTTTATCCTCGTTACAGCCAGATGTTCCCAACTTTGAAGGAGGTTCGTGACAGTCTGGATAACAGCTATTTTGCTGCACAGCCAGGTGTTGAGGCTAAGGCTCAGGAACTGTATGCACAGAATCCACAGGCTGCAGTCAAGTATCTCAATGATTATGGTATTGAGAAGGCACAGCAGATGTTGGCGCGTTGGCAACAGCTCTTCCATTTTATGGTAGTGAAGTATAATGACATGATTATCAAGCCAACCAAAAAAGATGGCAGTTTCGAGAAGACTCCTTATGGATTAGGTGCAACTCCAGTTCGTCCTGGGTATCCTGAGAAATATGCCAAGGAACTTATTAAGCAAACTGGAGATAAGTTCCTGGTTCCTGAAACAAAGTAACAATATTTATCATCACATAAAGAAAGCCGATTCAAGTATATTACTATACAAGAATCGGCTTTCCTGTTTTCTAGACTAACAATACTAAATAATCGTATTATAATTTTTAAAGTTACGTCTTTTAAAATCTATTACTTGAAGTATCTCTTGTAGAGACCTGCAAAACCTGCACAGTGGCGGGCTTCATCCTTGGCCATCTCATGAACGGTATCGTGGATAGCATCTGAACCCTGCTCCTTAGCAAGCTTGGCAATGCGGAACTTATCCTCACAAGCACCCTTCTCTGCTGCAATACGAGCCTCGAGATTGCTCTTGGTATCACCCAAAACCTCACCGAGAAGTTCTGCAAAACGAGATGCGTGATCAGCCTCCTCATAGGCATAACGTTTGTAAGCCTCTGCAATTTCAGGATAGCCTTCACGATCTGCCTGGCGTGCCATAGCAAGATACATACCTACCTCGCCACACTCACCATTGAAATGGTCCTTCAAACCCTTGATAACGTCTTCATTAACGCCATCCTTATATGCCTGACCGAGAACGTGAACGGTAGCAAATGTCATATCGTCATCTACTGCATCTTCCATCTCTTTGAACTTGCTGGCTGGAGCCTTGCAGATAGGGCACTTCTCTGGTGCTTCTGTACCTTCATAAATGTAACCGCAAACGGTGCAAATAAACTTTTTCTTCATAATGTTTTTGTTTTAAATATTGTTGTATAATTATTGTTTTTTGAATTAGTGAACAGTCTCTGTGAGAGGTGACTTTACGCCTTTTTTAGCGCATTCTGCACAGATTCCTCTGTAGTAGAGCTGTTCTTCCAATACGATGTTTCCTTCAATTTCCTTTCCTGGTTCCACTTTTGGAGCTGGTTCGCCGAAAAAGTCAATTACCTTGCCACAATTTCTGCAATAGAAATGAACGTGGCTTTTAATATTTCCATCATAACATACGCGATGTTCATCGATTGTGATCATCTGAGCCGCATTGTGCTCACTCAACATTCTGAGTGTGTTGTAAACGGTTGTCTTGCTCAATGTTGGGATACTTTCGGCTAATCCTTTGTACACATCCTCGATAGTTGGATGAGTGGGATGCTTGATGAGCCAATCCATAATGACAATACGCTGGAGTGATGGTCGGATACCTTTCTCCACGAGTCTTTGATAGGCTTCTGTCTGCTTCATAATTACTTGTTTTTATAATTTGATGATGCAAAGATAAGCAATTCTTTTGTATCTGCCAAATGTTTTTGCAAAAATTCCAAAGTATTTTTGAATATTTTACAATTGCATAGTTGTTTTAAGATTTGTTGTGTAAAAAGGGAGAGTCTATGATTCGCTTTTGGAAATTATTGATACTAAAACCCTTTTGGAAAAAGTAATTCCCCGTCACGCTACCGGAGTATTGTGGCGGGGAATCTTATTTGAAAATAAACTTTATACGATATTTCAGGCGATTATCTCAGGTCGATGACTTCAGCTCCTGGACATTCCTTGCTGTTGAAATTGAATGTGCTGTTAGAAACCCTCTTGGCTCTGAAGTTACTTACCGTGATGGTACTCCAGGTATTGCCCTGTCGCATCTTGACAACTGATGGAACATGTGTCTTTTTGTTGATGGTGATATACATTTCGGCTACAGAACGTTTCTGGTTATTGGCAACGAGATGTACTACATAGTTACTGCCTGCTGTCTTGAGCGTTGACTTATAACCAGTCTTATATATATTAATAAAGGTATAAGGGTTCATGGACATCTGCTGAGCCTGTGTAGGGTTGCTGACATTCACCTCGTTGGTTTTCTTTAGATAAGTCCACTGGGTCTTGCCGTTGAACCAGACGATGGCTTGCGGGGTACGGGCGTTAAACTTGTTGCCTTTGATGGCAATACTGCCGCTTGCTGAACCATACTTAGAACTGCTCATCTTGAAGTTGGCGCTAGCTCCACCTTTGTTGCCAATAACGGCAGCGGTCTTATCAAGTACCTGTTGCGCAGTCTGCGCCATGGCTCCGATGCTCATCATTGCAACGAAAGCCAATGCTAAAATCTTTTTCATTTTTATCTTTTCCTTTCTTTTAAAATTCTATGTTATATTATATCTTCTAAAATTTCATACTTTATCATAAAGCCGTAAAAACGTCTTTTCTCCTTAGACGTTTTCACGGCTTCAGGGTTTAATAATTTAACCTTTTCCAATATTATCTTCTTTCATACCCTTAGTTCTTTACTAAAATTAAGAGTTTCGAAGTGCCATTAACAGATTATTAAGCTGGTTTTCATCCTGTATCAGTACCTCACGAGGCTTGCTGCCCTGTGCTGCACCTACGATGCCTGCAGCTTCCATCTGGTCCATCAGTCGTCCTGCACGGTTATAGCCGATACTGAACCGGCGCTGGATCATGCTGGTAGAACCCTGCTGCGAAAGAACAATCGCATGGGCTGCTTCTTCGAAGAACGGATCCAGTTCGCGGGCACTGATGCTGCCGCTTCCACCTGCGCTTCCTTCATCATTAGCTGGTTCTGGCAACTCCATAGGTTCGATAGGGCCAGGCTGTTCGCAGATGTACTCGTTGATGCGCTCGATTTCAGGTGTATCAACAAAGGCGCACTGTACACGGACAGGTTCGTTGCCGCAGAGATAGAGCATATCACCACGACCAATCAGCTGGTTGGCTCCTGTACGGTCAAGAATGGTCTTTGAGTCGATGGCAGATGTAACCTTAAAGGCGATACGGCCAGGGAAGTTAGCCTTGATATTACCCGTGATGATGCTGGTTGTAGGACGCTGGGTGGCAATAATCATGTGGATACCCACGGCACGTGCCAGCTGGGCGATACGGGCAATAGGAAGTTCTACTTCCTTGCCGGCTGTCATGATCAGATCACCGAACTCATCTATAATCACCACGATGTATGGCATATACTCATGTCCATCTGTCAACTTCAACTTGTGGTTGATATACTTCTGGTTGTATTCTTTGATGTTACGGGCTCCTGCCTTTTTGAGCAAGTCGTAACGGCTATCCATCAGTACACACAGACTGTTCAGGGTTCTAACCACCTTGGTTACATCGGTTATGATAGGTTCTTCCTCATCAGGAACCGCAGCCATAAACTTATTGGCAATACGGGAGTAGACGCTAAACTCCACCTTCTTAGGGTCGATGAGAACCAGTTTGAGTTCGTTTGGATGTTTCTTGTATAATAAAGAGGTGATGATGGCATTCAAACCTACAGATTTACCCTGTCCGGTAGCACCCGCAACAAGCAGGTGAGGAATCTTTGCCAAATCAACCATAAACACTTCGTTGGTAATGGTCTTACCCAAAGCGATAGGCAACTCCATCTTGGTTTCTTGGAATTTCTTTGAGTTTAAAGTACTTTCCATACTAACGATGTTCGCCTTTGCGTTAGGTACCTCAATACCGATGGTTCCCTTACCTGGGATAGGAGCGATGATACGGATGCCGAGAGCTGCCAGACTCAAGGCGATGTCATCTTCCAGATTCTTGATCTTAGAGATACGTACGCCTTCTGCAGGCTGGATTTCGTAGAGTGTGATGGTAGGACCAACCGTAGCACGGATGGTTTTGATCTGTACGCCAAAGTTGCCCAGCACCTCGATGATGCGGTTTTTGTTGGCGCGCTGCTCTTCCTCATCGATGGATACGCCGTCATCCTCATACTTCTTCAGAAGGTTGAGTACCGGATATTTATATCTGGTGAACGGCTCCTTCGGATTGATCGGAGTATTCAGTACTTCTGTATTGCTCAAGGTGTTGCCTGTAGCCTTCTCGTCGGCTGTGGCTACAGAGATGTCCATACCTATATGCTCAGAAGCTGCAGCAGCCTCGGCAGCTTGCTTTTCCAATGCTTCCTGTTCAGCCCGTTTTGTACGGAGTTCGCGCTGACGTGCAATGAGTGACATATTCTCGTTCTGCGTGCCGTTGGCTATAGCGATGGTTTCATCTTTATCTGTATCACCTTCTGTTCCTGTAGCTTCCTGTCCGTCTGCCTCTGGTTCAACAGGCGTAGAAGGTGTGTCTGGGGTTGCGAAAGTCTGGTCCGGATCCAGATTCAGGTCGATGACTTTGGCAGGTTCGTCTTCCTTATATTCTTCTTTCTCATCCTCTGTGCCAGCACCATATGCTGCGCTGGCGTATACCTCGTCGATAGCTTCCGTATCTTTCCTGTTCTTTCCATGGTTAGTAATCTCAAATTTCACCTTATTTGATATATAACCGATAGGGTTGAGTGCTTTTCTGATTACCGTAATGGTTTCAGTGGTGAGATAGGTGAGGAATGCTACCGCCACGAAGAAAAGAATGGCAGTAAGTCCTGGAGGACCCATGATGTTCTCCAGATTCTGCACGACATAGAGTCCGTGCTTTCCGCCCGGATTGAATGTGAGGCTTGGCATGATAGGTGCGATGAACTTGGCAAAGGTTACCGACATCCATAGCATGACCACAATCATGCAGAAGAACCATTTCCACAGGTTCAGCTTGTAGGCATGCATCATCTGCAATCCCACCATAATGACAAAGAATGGGAGCATGAAGGCTGGAAATCCGAAATTGATGGCAATGAGCCAATAGGATACAATGGCTCCCCAGGATCCGCAGTAGTTCTGAAACAGTTTTTCCGTGTTGGTCCATTCGCCCGGCTTCAGATTTTCGAGCAGACTCTGGTCATTGGCTCCTGTGTTGAGAAAGGAGATCATAGCGATGATGATAACCACAGCAATGACTACCAAGGCTAATCCTATGAAAAAGTCGGTGATAGTATTGTTGAAAATATACTGTAAACCAATAGCTTCGCTAAAGGTTTTGGTCTTTTTTTCAGTTCTTTTTTTAGCCATTTTATATATTTTTGAATAATTTATCTGCAAAATTAGCGAAAATAATTGAGAAAACAATTCTTTTTCTCATCTTTTTTTTCTAATTTTGCAACTTGTAAAGAATAAAAAGCATAATGAAGATTATTTTCACTAGTTTCGACAAGGCGGCAATCACGAATTTGCCAAGAGCTTTGTTTCCTGGCAAAATCGTAGTCGTTGACAAGCCTGAAGATACAGAAGCGGCTGTTAATGACCTACTTAGCCATTATATACTGGGCGTGGATACAGAAACGCGCCCATCATTCAAGCGTGGTCAGGCTTACCATGTTTCGTTGTTGCAGGTGAGTACACATGATACTTGTTATCTTTTCCGCCTGCATCATACGGGCATGACTCCTGCCATCATTCGCTTGCTCGAAGATACCACCGTGCCAAAAGTAGGACTTTCCTGGCACGATGACTTGCTGCAGCTCCATAAGCGAGCTGCTTTTAAGGCTGGCTACTTTATCGAGTTGCAGGATGTTGCAAAGAACTTTGGTATCGCAGACATGAGTCTGCAGAAACTGTATGCAAACCTGTTTCACCAGAAAATCAGCAAGGCGCAACGGTTGAGCAATTGGGAGGCCAGCGATTTGAAGGAATCCCAGGCTCTCTATGCAGCTACAGATGCCTGGTGCTGCATTAATCTGTATGAGGAATTCAAGCGTTTGTCTGCTACAGGCGATTACGAGCTCGATGAACTCAGGGTATGATATAAGGTGGTAAGGAATAGAAATTGATAATCGTAAGAAACTTCATATATAAATATGTATAAAAGCGTATATTTAAAGAAAGGTAAGGAAGAATCGCTCAAGCGTTTTCATCCATGGATCTTCTCGGGTGCTATCCAGGCAATGGATGAGGGCATAGAGGAGGGCGACATTGTGAGAGTGTTTACCCGTAGTGGTGAATTCATTGCTATAGGTCATTATCAGATCGGTTCTATCGCTGTACGTGTTCTTTCTTTTAGAGATATTGAGATTGATGAGGAGTACTGGTGTGCCAGATTGGATTCGGCATATAAAATGAGACTCGCTTTGGGTATTGCCGGTAATTCATCCAATACTACTTATCGCTTGGTTCATGGTGAGGGTGATAACTTGCCGGGACTTGTTATCGACTGCTATGGTCCTACTGCTGTCATGCAGGCTCACAGTGTGGGTATGCATGTTTGCCGCATGGAGATAGCCAAAGCCTTGAAGAAGGTGATGGGTGAAGCTCTGGAGAATATCTACTATAAGAGTGAGACAACCTTACCGTATAAGGCTGACCTCAGACAGGAAAATGGCTTTATACTGGGAGGTGATGCTGATGATGTTGCTGTAGAGAATGGACTGAAATTCCATATCGACTGGTTGCGTGGTCAGAAAACGGGTTTCTTCGTAGATCAGCGTGAGAACCGTTCGCTGCTCGAGCATTATGCCAAGGGTAAGAGCGTACTCAACATGTTCTGCTATACCGGCGGTTTTTCTGTTTATGCGATGAGAGGCGAGGCTAAGGCTGTTCACTCCGTAGACAGCAGTGCCAAGGCGATAGAATTGACCAATGAGAATATTGCGCTCAATTTCCCTGGAGATGCACGCCATGAGGCTATCTGCGAAGATGCCTTCAAGTATCTTGATGAACATGACCAGCAGTATGATCTGATTGTTCTTGATCCTCCTGCTTTTGCCAAGCACCGTGCGGCTTTGCGCAATGCGTTGAAGGGCTATACCCGCCTGAACGTAAAGGGCTTGCAGCGTATTAAGAAGGGCGGCATCCTTTTTACCTTCAGTTGCTCTCAGGTGGTTACGAAGGATCAGTTCCGCAATGCTGTGTTTACTGCAGCAGCGCAGGCTGGAAGAAAGGTTCGCATCTTGCACCAGTTGCACCAGCCTGCCGACCATCCTATCAATATTTATCATCCGGAAGGTGAATATTTGAAGGGATTGGTTCTCTATGTAGAATAACAAATGATTAAAGGATAGATAATGAATAAGTTCAAAACGTTTACAGCCTTGATGCTCTTGCTGGCTATAGGATTTGCAGGATGTGGCAAGTCGGAAGCAGAACGTCATCGCTTGAGCAAGAAGGAAAAGGCTAGATTGGATAGCCTAGACCGTGCTGCGCTGAAGATAGCGGTGATGCCAACAATGGACTGCCTGCCAATCTTTCTGGCATGTGATGACAGTATCTTCCAGCAGCAAGGTGTAGACGTACATTTGCGTAGATATACTGCACAAATGGATTGTGATACTGCTATCGAGCGCAAGCGCGTAGAGGGAGCCGTGACCGATCTGATTCGTGCTCATCATATAGAGAAACGGGGTACTGCTTTGACGTACCCTATTTCTACCAATCTTTATTGGCAGTTTATCACCAATAAGCGTTCGCGTATATCCGAACTGAAACAACTGTCAGATAAGATGGTGGCAATGACCCGCTACTCTGCAACTGATTATCTGGCTACTTTAGCTATCGATAGCGGTAAGCCTAAATATGATGCTTATAAGGTTCAAATCAACGATTTGAACATCCGTCTGCGTATGTTGCTTAACAACGAGATGGATGCCATGTTGCTGCCAGAACCTCAAGCTACCAAAGCCCGACTTGAACAGCATGTAAAACTCTTTGACAGCAGAGATAAGAACTTGCAGTTAGGTGTTGTGGCTTTCCGCAAGAAAATACTTTCAGAACCGCGCCGTAAAGACCAAGTTGCCAAGTTTATCAAGGCGTATAATATTGCTGTTGATAGCATAAACAGTCGTGGGGTACAGCATTATGCAAGAATTATCACAAAATATACGGGTGCCGATGCTAAAACCATCAGTAATCTTCCAAAACTTAAATATGAACATGCTATGGAACCAAGACGTCGTGATCTGGCTGTAGCACAAAAATAAACGGCTTATGAAAAGAGAAGATTTTAGCTGGACAAAGTTTTCGCATGAAAATGTCACTACTATATCCAGAATTGAGGCTATTCGCAAGATAATTGACCAGGAAGTGGGGCTCGAATCGTGTCAGCCTGGAATTGCTGAAATTGAAAAAAGATATGATGATTTGTATCATGATTATATAGACGGCAAACTTAAACACCGAGAACTTTATAATCTTGCTCAAACTTTAGATCTTGATACTGATATGTTCTTTGGTAAAGTGCGTCACGAATGGATTTTGGCTAATGAGTCTACATTTGTTGCACTTCGCAAAAGAGCTCAGAATCTGACAAGTTTTGATGAGGTACAGGAAACCTTTGAGAAATTTGCTACAGATGAAGCTATGCTAAATTTGAGGGTAGACTTGTCTGAAGAACAGATAGACGAGGAAAGACAAAAGATACAAGAGCAGCTTAATGCCTATCGCAATATGGTGTTTTCTTATATTTTGACAACTGAAGAATGGAATGATGATTTTGTCAAGAATATTCTTGATATCATCGCTTCCGATTTGGTAGATCCATACACCATCAATATGATAGTTTCGGCTGTTTCATTGTCATGCTCTGTATTCTTTGATGCCCCTAGACTTGCAGTCTTGATGCGCTTAATCAAGTCTGACGACAGTACTTGCAGTGTTCGCCAGCGAGCTTTGGTGGGTTTCGTTTTCTGTGCAATAACCAATTCGGGTGAAAAACAGAAATATTGGGATTCTGCTGCTGGCTTGATCATGGATGATGAATTTTTGGCTGCCTGTGTTGATCTCCAACGCCAGATGCGTCTATGTCTTACAAGTAAAAAGGATAGCAAGGAGATGATGCATTCCGTGGTGAAGACAATGTTCACTTCTTTTACTCAGGATTTGGCAGAAAAGATAGACCAAACGGGTGAATTGGGACTTAATTGCTTCTCAGCAGATGGGGAGAATCCTGATGATGCCCTTAAGGGAGCCTTCGACTATATGTTGAATTCAGAAGATATAGGAGTTGATGTCTATTATCATCAGTTTGCCAACCAGAAGAGCTTCGGTCATTTCCATTCACTCTATAATTGGTTTGTTCCTTTCTATGTCCGAAATTCTACGCTCAAGAATGTTCGGGCTACGATGAAACAGCATCGCAATTTCATCAACAATCTCTTGAGAGGCGCCTCTATGTGTGATACCGATCTGTATAGTATCATTCTTTCATTGAATAATACATCTAAGGAATTTATTGAATCATTGGATGTTACCCCGGAAAATATGGTGTCTGGTCCTGTTTTTTATGACGAAGAAGATGAGGAGGAAAAAGAGCAGAATACCGAAGAGCCAGTAGAGGATGAGACTGATTCTACAGAAGCAAAGGATTCTGAAAATGTCACACTGCTTGATTCGGTAATGGAACATGAAGAGAATCTCTCAGAAGAGGAAAAGAAGAAACGTGCAATCAGGGTTCGTCATCGCTATGTGCAGGACCTCTACCGATTCTATACTCTCTCTCCAATGAGGAAGGCATTTGATAATCCTTTCGAAGTGCAGAAGGAAATTCCTTTCTTTACTACGGGACTGTTTGCTAAACCGGAATATGACAAGTATCGCCTGTCGCTGGCCCGTTTCTCTGCTAAAAGAGGTGACTATGCCTTTGTTAGCAAGATTTTGCGTAATCTGGAAAAATATACCGACGAAGAGCATATGATGCTTGCATTGGCATACAAATCGGAGGAAAAATATGATGAAGCGCTTGAACATCTCTATGTGATTAAGAATACAAGCCCAACTTATAAGGCTGCCACGGAGTTGAAATTAGAAATAGAAGAAGAGATAAAAGACCCGGCGGCTTTAATAACATTGAATTGCTTGATTAAAGAAGAATCAGATGAGAGTAAGCAGTTTAAGCTCAAGCTGAAAAAGACCGATCTCTTATTGAAACTCCATCATTATAAAGAGGCTTTGGAATGGGCTTTCCAGATGGATGAACAGTATCCTAAGGAAGAACAGGTTGAATGCAGACTGGCTTTCTCTTTGCTCTTTTCAGAATCGGAAGGCGATAAAAACATTGACCACGCAATGGCTTTAATAGAACCTTATCTGCAAAATAGTGATGATAATGAAATCAGGGATATATTGAATTCTGACATGACAGATATGGATAAGGATGAAAAGGAACGCATGTTCATGAAAATGTTATCTGCGATGGTGAGCAAAGTTTCCAAGCCACAAGACCACAGATGGGAGTCTATGAAATTTTTCTATTATGGACTCTGCGTTCTCGTGAAAAAGGGAGGAACTGCAGCTATCAGATTTTTGAATGAAGCATCTGGTCATGCAGCTTTTTCCCCTAAGGATGATATAGATGCACTCGGCCTGCTCGAGATGGGAGATTGGCTCGATAATCGTGGTATTGCGCCTATAGAATTGGAATTTATAACAAAAAAAGTTTTCGAGGAAAGGAAAAACAATAAAGATGGCGGAGAATAATAAAAATAAGAATAAGGTACAGATAGATCCAACCTACGCCCATTTGCAGCCGCAGGCTGTGAATGTGGAGCAGGCGGTACTGGGTGCCTTGATGATAGATTCTGATGCTTTTTCGGTGGTGTCGGAGTTGCTCAAGCCGGATACTTTTTATGACCCGCGTCATAAGAGAATATATCAGGCTATCCAGGTGATGAACATGGAGGAACGGCCTGTGGATATCATGACTCTTGCCGATCAGTTAGCCAAGACTGGCGAACTGGATAAGGTGGGAGGAGCACAATATCTCATGGATATTTCTGCAGGCATGGCTTCGGCTGCCCATGTAGAGTCGCATGCCCGTATCCTGGCGCAGAAATATATGCAGCGCCAGCTGATTCATTATGCCGGAGACATCGAGACGATGGCGTATGAAGAAGGTGTGGATGTGGATGAACTGATGCAGAAAGCTGAAGGTGAACTCTTCCAGCTTTCGCAGAACAATATGAAGCAGGATTATACACAGATTGATCCGGTTGTAAAGGAGGCCGTTGCTATCTTGCAGCGCGCTGCTCAGAACTCGGGTGGTCTTACCGGTATTCCTACGGGTTATCGTGGGTTGGATGATATGACATCAGGTTGGCAACCGTCCGACCTTGTGATTATCGCCGGTCGTCCTGCCATGGGTAAGACTTCCTTTGCATTGAGTATTGCCAAGAATGTGGCGGTAGATTATGATGTGCCTATCGGATTCTTCTCTCTGGAAATGAATAACGTTCAGTTGGTGAACCGACTCATCTCGAATGTTTGCGAGATTTCGGGTAAAAAAATACTGAACGGACAATTGGAACAGCCAGAATGGGAACGGTTGGATAAAAAACTGAGAAAACTGACAGGTGCACCTATTTATATTGATGATACGCCTGGTCTTTCTGTTTTCGAACTCCGTACCAAGGCGCGCCGACTGGTAAGGGAAAAGGGTGTTAAACTGTTGATGATCGACTATCTCCAGCTGATGAATGCCAATGGTATGAAGTTTGGTAGCCGTCAGGAGGAGGTATCTACCATCTCTCGTTCGCTCAAAGGTATTGCCAAAGAGCTGAATATTCCTGTGCTTGCTCTTTCACAGCTCTCCCGTAATGTAGAGAACCGTGAGGGTTTGGAAGGAAAGCGACCTCAGTTGAGTGACCTCCGTGAATCCGGTGCCATCGAGCAGGATGCCGATATGGTGCTTTTCGTTCACCGCCCGGAATATTATCACATCTATCAGGATGAAAAGGGTAATGACCTTCATGGTATGGCACAGATTATCATTGCCAAGCACCGTAAGGGCTCTGTTGGAGATGTTCTCCTGAACTTCCGTGGAGAATTTACCCGATTCCAGGATCCGCAGGATGCTGCAGCAGCACCTGTCGAAGAAGGTGGTGAGATTGTAGGCTCTAGGATGAATGGCGGAGGGCAGGATGGTAGTCCGCTACCACCGCCGCCTGCAGAGAATCTGCCTTTCTAAGGTTAGAGTTTGTCAATTTTTTCACTCAAAAACTGGCTTTTTCGCCAAATTCTTGCACAGGATTAACGTTTTTGGGTAAAAAATCCATAAGATTATAGGAATTTGTTATCATTTCTATTAAAAAAGTTATAAATTGTTTGCTAGTATCAAATAAAAGTGTTACCTTTGCATGCGAATTTAAGAATATAACATAATAAGATAGATATGAGAACAACATTGTTGAACATTACAAGCATTATTATTCGACTTCGACTGCAGTTTGTGGGCGGAAGTGATAAGGTGTGCGTATAGTTCATCGCTTAAGATATTAAAAGCCTTTCTACACTTCCGTCTATGGAGTGGGGGAAGGCTTTTTACTTTATCTGATGCTTCTGCACGGATTGCTATATAAACGTAGTGCGTTCTGAATGTGTAGCTCTTATATATAATAAGGTGTAAATTTAAAATTTTAAAGATATGAGTGACAGATTATACATTTTCGACACGACCCTCCGCGATGGCGAACAGGTTCCGGGATGTCAGTTGAACACAGTTGAGAAGATTCAGGTGGCAAAGCAACTGGAGCAGTTGGGCGTGGATGTAATTGAGGCTGGATTTCCAATATCAAGTCCGGGCGACTTCAATTCAGTGGTAGAAATCTCTAAGGCTGTAACCTGGCCTACTATTTGTGCACTTACCCGTGCCGTAGAAAAAGATATTGATTGTGCTGCTGAGGCTTTGCAGTATGCCAAGCATAAGAGAATCCATACCGGTATCGGTACCAGCGACAGTCATATCAAGTATAAGTTCAATTCTACCCGCGAGGAAATCATCGAACGTGCTGTAGCTGCTGTCAAGTATGCTAAAAAGTATGTTGAGGACGTAGAGTTCTATGCTGAGGATGCAGGCCGTACCGATAATGAGTATCTGGCTCGTGTCGTAGAGGCTGTTGTCAAGGCGGGTGCTACTGTAGTGAACATTCCTGATACTACAGGTTATTGTCTGCCTGATGAATATGGTGACAAAATCAAGTATCTCATGGAGCATGTTGATGGCATTGACAAGGCACGCCTTTCTACCCACTGTCATAACGACCTCGGTATGGCTACTGCCAATACCCTGCAGGGTGTTTTGAATGGTGCACGCCAGGTTGAGGTTACCATCAATGGTATCGGTGAGCGTGCAGGTAATACTTCGCTCGAAGAGATTGCCATGATTCTGAAGTGTCACAAGCATATCAATATTGATACCAACATCAATACCACCAAGATTATTCCTACCTCACGCATGGTGAGCAGCCTGATGAATATGCCTGTTCAGCCAAACAAGGCTATCGTGGGTCGCAATGCATTTGCTCATTCTTCCGGTATCCATCAGGATGGTGTCTTGAAGAATGTTCAGACTTACGAAATCATTGATCCTAAGGATGTGGGATTGGATGACAATGCTATCGTATTGACAGCCCGTTCGGGTCGTGCTGCATTGAAGTACCGTCTCCATGTCAATGGTGTAGAGATTAATGATGAGGAGAAGCTCGACAAGATTTACAAGAAGTTCCTCCAACTGGCTGATAAGAAGAAGGAAGTTACCGATGAGGATGTTTTGATGCTTGCCGGTGCTGATTCTGCTGATAAGCATGGTGTTCAGCTCGACTGGTTGCAGGTTACTACAGGTAAGGGCGTGAAGAGCGTGGCAAGTATCGGTCTTGATATTGCAGGTCAGAAGTTTGAGGCTGCATCATCTGGTAACGGTCCGGTAGATGCTGCTATCAATGCTCTCAAGAAGGTCATCACCAAGGAGATGAACCTCAAGGAGTTCACCATCCAGGCTATCGACAAGGGCTCTGATGATGTGGGCAAGGTTCACATGCAGGTAGAATACGATGGTCATGTATATTATGGCTTCGGTGCAGATACCGACATCGTTACGGCTTCTGTTGAGGCTTATATTGATTGTATTAACAAGTTTAAGATTAGATAAACATATATATAACAAGAGATATTATGAATACATTATTCGACAAGATTTGGGACAAGCACGTTGTCCAGATTGTTCCGGACGGTCCTACACAGCTTTACATCGACCGTCTCTACTGTCACGAAGTAACATCACCTCAGGCATTCGCTGGTATGCGAGCACGCGGACTCAAGATGTTCCGTCCAGACCAGATTTTCTGTATGCCTGACCACAATACTCCTACTCACGATCAGGATAAACCAATCGAGGATCCTATCTCAAAGAAGCAGGTAGATACCTTGGCAAAGAATACCGCTGATTTCGGCGTTACTCACTTTGCCATGAACACAAAGGATAATGGTATCATCCACGTAGTAGGTCCTGAGAAGGGTCTTTCTCTTCCAGGTATGACCATCGTTTGCGGCGATTCTCATACTTCTACTCATGGTGCCATGGGTGCCGTAGCTTTCGGTATCGGTACTTCTGAGGTCGAGATGGTGATGGCTTCACAATGTATTCTCCAGAGCAAGCCAAAGTCTATGCGTATCAGCATCAATGGTAAGCTCAGCAAGGGCGTTACTGCCAAGGACGTTGCTCTCTATCTGATGAGCCAGCTCACTACTTCTGGTGCTACCGGTTACTTCGTTGAGTACAGTGGCGATGTAGTGAAGGATATGTCTATGGAAGGTCGTCTCACCCTCTGTAACCTCTCTATCGAGATGGGTGCCCGTGGTGGTTTCGTAGCTCCTGATGAGACAACATTCGAGTACATCAAGGGTCGTGAATATGCACCTAAGGGTGAAGAGTGGGACAAGGCTGTGGCTTACTGGAAGACCTTGAAGAGTGGCGATGATGCTGTATTCGACAAGGAGTTGACTTTCGAGGCAAAGGATATCGAACCACGTATCACCTATGGTACCAACCCAGGTATGGGTATCGGCATCACCGAAAGCATCCCAACTCTCGATGAGATTCCTGAGGAAGAGCAGGCTGGTTTCAAGAAGAGCCTCAACTACATGGGCTTCCAGCCAGGCGAGAAACTCGAGGGTCATCCTATCGATTATGTATTCTTGGGCGCATGTACCAATGGTCGTATTGAAGACTTCCGTGCTTTCGCTTCTCTTGTTAAAGGAAAGAAGAAGGCAGATGGCGTAACTGCTTGGCTTGTACCAGGTTCATGGTTGGTTGATAAACAAATACGTGAAGAGGGAATTGATAAGATTGTTGAGGCTGCCGGCTTCGAAATCCGTCAGCCAGGATGCTCTGCCTGCCTGGCAATGAACGATGATAAGATTCCTGCAGGCAAGTACTCTGTAAGTACATCCAACCGTAACTTCGAGGGTCGTCAGGGACCAGGTTCCCGCACCATCCTTGCCAGTCCATACGTAGCAGCTGCTGCCGCTATTACAGGTAAGATTACCGACCCAAGAGAGTTTATGTAATGTTAAGTGTTCAATGTTAAATGTTAAATTGAAATGAAACAGAAATTCAATGTAATTACATCAAGCTGCATTCCTCTTCCTTTGGAGAATGTAGATACAGACCAGATCATCCCAGCCCGTTTCCTCAAGGCCATCGATAAAGAGGGCATGGGCGACAACCTCTTCCGCGACTGGCGCTACAATGCCGACGGAACTCCAAAGCCAGACTTCGTGATGAACGACCCATCTTACAGTGGTGTCATCCTCGTAGCTGGCAAGAACTTCGGTTCAGGTTCTTCCCGTGAGCACGCTGCCTGGGCTATCGCAGGTGCAGGCTTCCGTGTAGTCATCAGTTCTTTCTTTGCTGATATCCACAAGAACAACGAGTTGAACAACCTCGTATTGCCAGTAGTAGTAAGCGAGGAATTCCTGAAGGAACTCTTCGAGAGCATCGACAAGGATCACAAGACAGAGGTGAAGGTAGATCTTCCTAACCAGACCGTGACCAATCTTGCTACCGGCAAGAGCGAGCACTTTGAAATCAACGGCTACAAGAAACACTGTTTGGAGAATGGTTTGGACGATGTAGACTTCCTCGTTCAGAACCGCGACAAGGTTGAGGCTTGGGAAGCTAAAAACAAGTAATTATGAACGTTAACGCAAAGAGAGATAATTCCCGCATCAAGGAGATTGAGATCATGGACTGCACGCTGCGCGACGGCGAGCAGACCAATGGTGTCAGTTTCCTTCCTCACGAGAAGTTGATGATAGCAAGAATGCTGTTGCACGACATCAATGTAGATCGCATTGAGGTGGCTTCAGCGCGTGTGTCAGAAGGCGAAAAGGATGCTGTCGCTCGAATTTGCCGTTATGCTAAGACTATAGGTAAACTGGATTCCGTTGAGGTATTGGGATTCGTGGATAACAACAAGAGTGTGGATTGGATTGCTGAATGCGGTGGTCATGTCATCAACCTCTTGGCTAAGGGTAGCTACAAGCACTGCACCCAGCAACTCAAGATGTCGCCTGAGGAGCATCTCGCTCATATCAAGCAGACCATCGACTATGCTTTGAGCAAGGGATTCACCGTGAATCTCTACTTGGAGGACTGGTCGAGCGGTATGCGTGACAGTCGTGACTATCTCTTCATGATGATGGATGAGTTGGTAAAACTGCCTATCAAGCGCTTCCTTCTTCCTGATACATTGGGTATTCTGAACCCATTGCAGTGTGTGGAGTATATGCGCCAGATGGTGCGCCGTTATCCGAATTCTCACTTCGACTTCCATGCCCATAATGACTATGATTTGGCTGTGAGCAACTCGCTGGCTGCCGTATTGAGCGGCGCCAAGGGTCTCCATGTTACCGTGAATGGTCTGGGTGAGCGTTGTGGTAATGCACCATTGGCAAGTGTTCAGGTGATTCTGAAAGACATGTTCGAGGCAAAGACCAATATTAAGGAAGATCGTCTGAACGATATTTCCCGATTGGTTGAAGGATATAGTGGCATTGCCGTGGCTCCGAATACTCCGGTAGTAGGAGACAACGTCTTTACCCAAGTAGCTGGTGTGCATGCCGATGGTGACAACAAGGACAAGCTTTATTGCAACGACCTGGTACCTGAGCGTTTCGGCAGACATCGTGAGTATGCGTTGGGTAAGAACTCTGGTAAGGCGAATATCGTGCAGAACCTCAATGAACTGGGATTGGAACTGACGCCTGAGCAGACCAAGGCGGTGACCAAGCGAATCACAGAACTCGGCGACCGCAAGGAACTGGTAACCCAGGACGACCTGCCATACATCGTGAGTGATGTGTTGAAGCATGGAGCTCCAGAGGATAAGGTGAAACTGGTAAGTTACATGGTATCAACCTCATACGGTTTGAAGCCTATAGCCAGTGTAAAGGTAGAAATAGAGGGTAAGGAGTATGAAGACCGTAGCTCCGGTGATGGTCAGTATGATGCCTTCGTAAAAGCCCTCCGCAATATCTACAAGGTGAAGCTCGGCAAGACCTTCCCTAAGCTCGACAACTATCAGGTAACCATCCCACCTGGTGGCCGTACCGATGCCCTCGTCCAGACCGTCATCACCTGGCGTGAAGGTGACCGTATCTGGCGCACCCGAGGCTTGGATGCTGACCAGACAGAAGCTGCTATCAAGGCAACGCTGAAGATGATTAATATGTACGAGGCAGATAAGAGCGATGAACAGGCTGTTTCGCCTCGAAATCTGGATATGGAATAATATCTCCGAAGGTTACGAAAATATCTCCGAAGATTATGAAAATATCTCCGAAGGTTACGAAAATATCTCCGAAGTTTTCTATTCAGCAGCACGCCCTGAAAGGGCAGAAGCTCCTAGCCCAGGGTAACACCCTGGGTATAAGATAGCATTTCGCAATGCGCCCTGTAAGGGCAAAAGCTTTAATCATTCAAAAATTAAACAATTAAAAAATCAAATAAGATGAAATTAAACATTGCAGTTCTCGCCGGTGATGGTATCGGACCAGAGATTATGAAGCAGGGCGTAGCAGTTATGCAGGCCATTGCAGAGAAGTTCAACCATGAGTTTACTTATAACGAGGCTATCTGCGGCGCTCACGCTATCGACGAGGTAGGTGATCCATTCCCAGAGGAGACCTTCAAAACTTGTATGGATGCTGATGCTGTACTCTTCGCAGCCGTTGGTGACCCACGTTTCGACAACAACCCTACAGCCAAGGTTCGTCCTGAGCAGGGTTTGCTCGCTATGCGTAAGAAGTTGGGTCTCTTCGCCAATGTCCGCCCAGTTGCCACATTCGATTGTCTGCTCCACAAGTCACCATTGAAGGATGAACTCCTGAAGGGTGCTGACTTCGTAGTTATCCGCGAGTTGACTGGCGGTATGTACTTCGGTGAGAAGTATCAGGATAACGATAAGGCATACGATACAGATATCTATACCCGTCCTGAGATTGAGCGCATCCTGAAGGTAGCTTTCGGGTTTGCCATGAAGCGCAACAAGCACTTGACAGTAGTAGATAAGGCAAACGTATTGGCATCTTCTCGTCTCTGGCGTCAGATTGCCAAGGAGATGGAGCCACAGTATCCTGAGGTAAATACCGATTATATGTTCATCGACAACGCTTCTATGCGCGTATTGACTGAGCCTACATTCTTCGATGTTATCGTTACAGAGAATACCTTCGGTGATATCCTGACCGATGAGACTTCTTGCATCACCGGTTCTATGGGCTTGCAGCCATCTAGCTCTCTCGGTGAGCACACACCATTGTTCGAGCCAGTTCATGGTTCATGGCCACAGGCAGCTGGCAAGAACCTGGCTAACCCAGTAGCTCAGATTCTTTCTGCAGCTATGTTGTTGGAGCACTTCGGTTTGAACGAGGAGGGCGCCTTGATCCGCAAGGCAGTAGATGCTTCTCTCGATGCCAATGTACGCACTCCTGAAATTCAGGTTGAGGGTGGTGCTCAGTATGGCACAACTGAGGTTGGCGCATGGATCGTTAACTGGATTAAGAATGCTTAATCTGTAAATGGATTTTTCGGCGCTGGGTGAATTTTCTATCCAGATGCTTTATAGATAAAAGCCTTAAGAGGAGAGTTTCTTTCTCTTAAGGCTTTTCTTGTTGATTGTCCTGTCTTTCTGAAATTTAGTTCTTTTTGTAAACTCAAATAAGTTTTATAGTTTTTTATTTGGCAGTTTGCAAAAGTCTTCTTAACTTTGCACCATGAAAAGTTTTTATACATTATTATTGGCATCGATGGTTTCTTTGTCTGTATCTGCGCAGAACGTAGATGCCGACAAGGCACGTGCTGCTCAGAATAAAGCCTTGCGCGATTCACTCTCCAAGGCTACAGAAGTGCTTGCATATCATCCCGACAGCATCGATCTGCGACTGAAAAAGGCTGCTTGGAATATCCAGTTGGAGCAATGGCAATATGCCAAGGATGATCTTGATAAGGTACTCTTTCTGAACAATACCAATATCGCCGGTTTGTTCTATCGTGCCTTTGTCAATGAGAAGTTGCTCCGTTATAACTTTGCGCGTCTAGATTATCAGAATCTTCTGGTACTTGTTCCTGGCAACTTCCAGGCGCAACTCGGTCTGGCTTTGCTCAATGAGAAAGATAAGCATTATACCGAGGCTTACGATGGCATTAACAGTCTGATAGAGCAGTACCCTGACAGTGCGATGGCTTATGCTGCAAGAGGTGGCATGGAGAAGGAGAGGGGTATGCTTGAGCTGGCAGAGTTTGATTACGCCAAGGCGATGGAGTTGGATGCCGGTAATGAGGATTTTGCTTTCAATCATGTAGACATCCTGATTCTGCTTGGAAGAAAAGACGAAGCCTATCGTGATTTGAAGAAACTGCTCGATGCCGGTTGCCAGCCTGGCAGGTTGCAAGGTTTCTATGCAAGGTTGAAAAAGAAGAAAAAGTAGTATTTAAGAGTTATAAAAAAAGAGTTTTTAAAGATTAATAAGACAAGAATGAATAAAATTATTTCCTATATCCTGTCTGTTTGTAGTCTCTGTATGATGGCATCCTGCGATACCGTCTTCGATGTTCATCCGTATGATGTGCGAATCGACGGCGATAGAAATCTGAATGTTACCAATATTCAGAAGATTGAGGCTGCAGTAAAGTCGAAAGATACAATCCGTTTTGCTATGATCAGCGATTCACACCAGTGGTTGGATGATTTGAAGAGTGAGGTAAATGATATCAATCGCCGCAGTGATTCCCTCGATTTCGTGATTCATTGTGGAGACCTTACCGACTTTGGTGCTACCCGTGAGTTTCAGTGGACCCGTGACCATCTTCAGAAGTTGAAGATACCTTTCGTGGCTCTGCTGGGTAATCATGACTGTTTGGGAACAGGTAACCAGTCTTATCAGAAAATCTTTGGTAATCCGGATTTCAGTTTCATTGCCGGTAAGGTAAAGTTTGTCTGTCTCAATACCAATGCCATAGAGTTTGACTATTCCCGCCCTGTACCTAATTTCGATTTCATGGAAGAGCAGGTTAAGGCAGATGCAGATGACTTTTCACGTACCATTGTCTGTATGCATGCTGCCCCTTATTCAGAGCAGTTTAATAATAATGTAGCTAAGGTCTTCAATTCTTATACCCATCTCTTCCCAGGTTTGATGTGCTGTCTTTATGGTCATGGTCATCATACCGAGCAAAATGACATTTATGGCGATGGAATTATCTATTATCAGGTGGCCAATGCCGCTAAGCATCAGTACTATATATTCACCATTACTCCAAAAGATTATCGTTATGAAATTATTGAGTTTTAAGCATATATTCATTCTGGGAGCTTTGCTTGCTGCAGGTTCTGTACAGGTTCATGCTGACGATGAGGTTACCGGGAAAAGTGAGGAGTTGGAACTGACGGATAGTATCGTTCATGATACTCTGGTGTTGGCGGATGGCAAACTGACCCGATATGACCGCCGCGTCATGCGCTACCGTAAGCATTGGGATTTGCTGATACCTACTAGTGGCATCATTCAGACCTGTGGCAATATGGGTATCATTTCGCTGGGTATCGGATGGGAATATGGTAAGCGCCGCCAGTGGGAAACGCAGCTCTTGTTTGGCTACATCCCGAAGTTCAGTTCTGACGATGAGAAGTTTACCATGACGCTCAAGGAAAATTTCATTCCTTGGCGTCGTAATATCGGTAAAGGCTGGTGGTTTGAACCGCTGGAGTGCAGCCTGTATTTCAATACGGTGTTCGGACATGATTTCTGGACAAAGCAGCCTACCAAGTATGAAAGAGGCTACTATCCGTTCTCTACCAGAGTCCGTCCTAATATCGCCTTGGGTGAACGTTTTAAGTATGATATTCCGCACAATAAACGTAAGCGTATCAAGAGTATTACGTTCTTCTATGAGTTGGGTACAACGGATATCTACTTTATGCGTTTCTACCGTAATGGCAATGCCGGTTTCTGGGATGTCTTCGGCCTCTCTATCGGTGCCAAAGTGCAGTACCTTTAAACCAAGAACTGGTTGATGAGTTTGCTTACTCTGATGATATCTTCATCGTTGAGCGATGAGTTGCAAGGCAGACTCAGTTCTTCGTCAGCTATTCTCTTGGCTACCGGAAATTCCAGATGATTCATTTCCGGATAGCATGGCTGCAGATAGGGTGGGCGGAAGTAATGAATCTTTGTGCCGACCCCATTCTCTGCCAGAAATGCTTTCAGTTGGTCTCGCTTCGGGGTAAGGAAAGGGAAGACGTGGAAAACATTTTCATGAGCAGGAGAGATGAGTTTCGCAGCGATGCATCTGTCCTTGATATCGTCATCCAGATGCTCCAGGTATAGCTGTACCTGTCTGTGTCTCGCTTTCTGTTCGTTCTCAGGATATTGCAGTTTCACATTCAGTACCGCAGCCTGAATCTCATCCATGCGCGAGTTGACGCCCTGGTATCTGAAGATGCCGTCTTCTATCTTTCCATATTCGTGTAGTGACATGATGGCTTCCGCCAATTCCCTGTTATTGGTAGTTACAGCTCCCGCATCTCCCAATGCTCCCAGATTCTTGCTAGGATAAAAACTGTGGGCGGCAGCATCCGAAAGATTTCCGGTATATCTTCTTTTTGATGGTTTTTCAGAAGAATCGGATAGAGTAGTGGAGCATCCGAATCCCTGTGCATTGTCTTCGAAAAGCAAGAGATGATGCTTCTTGCAGATTTCAGCAATCTTCGGAGTCCATGCCAGTTTGCCATAGAGATGAACAATCATGATGGCTTTGGTCTTCGGTGTGATTCGGGCTTCTATCAGTTGGTCATCTATCTGTAATGTATCGATATTGGCATCCACCAATACAGGTGTCAGTCCTACGCTGCTGATGGCAAGTACGGTAGCGAAATAAGTGTTGGCAGGTACGATCACCTCATCACCTTTCTGCAACTTTCCGATAGCCAGTTCGCCCATCAGCATCAGTTTGAGCGCATCCGTCCCGTTAGCGCAGCTGATGCAGTATTTAGTACCGATAAACTGTGCATACGATTTCTCAAACTTCTTTACGGCTTCACCTTGCAGATACCATCCGCTGTTTACCACCTTGTTGATAGCATCCTTTATCTCCTTCTCGTAAGGCTCATTGATAGCCTTCAGGTTGAGATAAGGAATCTTCTTTACTTCTGTTTCCATTGTTTCTTCTGTGATGATTTATACAAGTGATAAGACTTGTTTCTATAAATAAAAACGGATGTTTTGCGGTATTTATTATATGGGGAGCTATAAAAAAAGACAAGAGCAGCTATCTTCTCAGACAACTGCTCTACATTCAATAGGTATTAGTTTTCTTTAAGGTAAAAAGATTGTATTCAGGATAACGTTTGCAAAGGTACTAAAAAAAATTGAAATAAAAAAATAAAATGGCAACAAATTTACCATCAACTTAAAAAAAAGTTTTAAAAACCCTTTGCGGAGTCTTTTCTGTTTGTACGAGAAAACGGATTTTTATATAAATAATGCCAAATAAAAAGCTGTGAAATGGAAAAACTGTCACAAAACCGTCTTTTTCCCTTTCACAGCGTTCGATGTCTAAAATCTCTCGATTTGTACGGTTGAAATTACCCAATACGCCCTGAAAGGGCAGAAGCTCCTAGCCCAGG
>ENA-OOZG01000115-OOZG01000115.1-human-gut-metagenome-genome-assembly--contig:-NODE-115-length-66887-cov-3.306964_pt1 | contig 66887 bp, 62 predicted proteins | sample MGYA00241706_ERZ501384 | MGnify/ENA primary metagenome ERZ501384 (study PRJEB25962, sample SAMEA2042742) | human gut metagenome | biome: human gut; feature: human-associated habitat; material: faeces...
CCGAAGCGTTCGTTGACGCTGACAATGCGCGCCGGCACCAGCCCCTGAGAGCTTGCAAGCACGACCGAATTTTTCCGGCGGTGCAGCTCGCCGCTTTTTTCCATCGATTCCAACAGGTCGAGGAATTGTGTGCGCTCGGTGCGGTCAATCTGTGCCTGAATCTCCAACACGCGGATGCCAATGGGTTCCTGCTTCTGGTGGCGCAGCACCCGCATCACACGGGTGCGGACATCCAGCCGGGAAAAGCCTGCTGTGGTACGGAATTTTTTGGGGGAATGGTGTTTTTTCTTCGCCATACGGTCGCCCTTCTTTCTGCAAATAATCTCATGGTGATAGCTCTATTATACCCTTGCAGAGGAAATTTTACAACAAAAAAGAGCCCCTGCGTTTGGGCTCTTGGTCGAATCGTTTCTCCAAAGGATGTATTGATTTTTTACGAGAAATGGTCTATAATAGGGATCAGAAGGATGGCCTCCCGGTTCCAGCGGGTACGGTCAACTGGTTTCAATTTGTAGTTGAAAATTGCCGTTCTCGCTATGGAGTGGGGGCGGCTATTTTCTTGCTATTTTCAGAACAAGTCCGATAACCGATACGATGAGAATTCCAAGTGTCAGAACATCATTGGTACTCATACGGTCACCTCCCTTTGGAGTTGACCGCGCCACCCTTCCGATGCCACTAGTATAACATAAATGTCGAATTATGGCAACAAAAAAACCGCTCTCGTCGATGGGATGAGGGCGGATTTTTTCTGCTGTTTTTTTACAACAAAAAAACAAGCCCGTTCCTTGCGGAACGGGCTTGTGATGTTTTAAACCTTAGCGGTTCAAGCAATCAAGAATAATTAAACTAGGTTAATTATTTTTTGAGTGCCAGTGCGCCAGCAGCAGCAACAGAAACAACTGCCAGGGAAACTGCCAGACCTACAAAGTCCTCAGCGCCGGTGTTTGGGTTCTGTTTGCCATTGTTTTCTGGTTTAACTTCTGGAGCTGGCTCTTCGTCTGGCTCTTTAGCTGGCTCTTCAACTTCTTCTGTGCCGAGTTCTTCGGTGGAGAGAACGTAGTTGCCGAGCTGTTTGGTGTCGAATCTGAAGCCGTTAACTTTCTGGTTGGTGTGAGCGATAGCGTAGTTGGTAACGTAGTCAGCGTCGAGCTCTACAAAGTTGCCATCTTCGTCGATTTCGTAAGGAACCAGAGTGTCATCGTTGGTAACGATTACGAGTTCGCCAGTTCTTGCGAAGTTAGCGTTGGTGTTGTCGAATTTGTAGAAGGAGTCAGCCTCTACGCCCATGTCGCCAGCGATAGCTTTGTCGTAAGCGGTGGACAGGTCGAGGTACATGGTCTCGCCTTTGTACATTTTAACGGTGAAGAATGCTTTGTCAGCGAAATCGAAAACAGCTACGCCGTTCTCATTTGCTTTCCACAGGGAAGCTTCGTTAGCGTTGTTGGTCCAGGTGAAGTCTACAGTTCTGTAGGAAGGAGCGTATTTACCGGAAACCCAAACCTGATTGGTCTTCTTGCTGTTGTTGTTGTTAGCAACATATACGTAGTATTTCAGGGTTTCGTTGGAAACAGTCTTCCACTCTTTCTTCAGAGTAACCTTGAGGTATACAGCGTTAGGCATGATCTCATCGGTGTATTTGCTGTAAGAAGCGTAGTCAGTAGCGGTAGCTTTGTACAGCTCAGCTTTAGCGATCAGGTCAGAAACGGTGCCGTCTTTCTCGATGAGGTTGATGGACCAGTTCTTGTCGATGTTGCCGGTGTACAGGCCGTATGCACGAACGCCGTTCTCTTTGTCAACGGAAGGTTTGCCAACCCACTCGTCAGTACCTTTTTCGGATTTGAGGTTAACAGTTACTTTAACATCAGACAGTTTGTAGTTGCCTTTAGCCAGAGCAGCTTCGAAAGCTTCCTCGGTCTTGTACTGAGTACCATTGATGTAGAATTTAGCGCTCTTTGCAACAACAGTTCTCTCTTCTTTGTTGAAGGTCAGAGTAGCTGGAACGTTTACATTGTAAACTTTGCCGTACTTAACAATATACAGCTTATCGCCTTCGCGCAGCCACTCATAGCCTTTGTGTTCGCCGTTAAAGTCTACTTTATGGCCACCTTCTACTACATAGTAGTCAGCTTCACCCTGAGGCTGATATACTTCGAGTTTGCTTGTTTCAATATCAAAGTTATCATCGTCGAGCTCGATAGCAGCGATAGCATCTTTACCATCGGTAGCTTCGCCCCAGTTAGCGTCGTAAGACAGCTGGTTGTCAGCGTACAGAGGCATCCAGATAACGTCGCCTGGCTGGAAGTCAACAGCTTCATTGTCGTTCAGAGCAGTAGAAGCCTCTTTCACGATTTTGCCATCTTTGTCAGTTACGAACAGCTCACCATCAAACTGGAAGTTGGATGGCCACTCAGCCTTGTCATTGGAGCCAGTGCTGTACTGGATAGCGAAAGCGTTAGCGCCCATGCCCAGTACCATAGCAGAAGCCATAGCTACGGAAAGTACTTTTTTCATAGTCTTTCTTCCTCCTAAAATTTTTTGCTCAAAGCCGTTGGGCTTTGGCTGGTTTTTGTTTGCACCCGTGCGGTCTGCACCGATGCCGCCTTGGGAAAATCTCCACAATCTCCCTCGGTCTGCCATTAATATACCACACTCCAAACCAAATTGCAACCCCTTTTCGTAAAAAAAATGTAATTTTCATCCTAGGATTGTAATTCCGCTGTCATTTTTATCTTCCGCCGCCCCTCAATTTTTCCCATCACTGTGCGGTTTTCCGCCCCCTCCTCCCCCCTGCAACCACCCCAAAACTTTTCTGTCATTGTTTTGTAACAGGTCGAAGTTATAGCGTGGCGAAGCAATCCCTTTTTCCGACTTCGACACGAGAATCGAATTTCATTCGATTCTCCGGGGATAACATTGATAACGTTCTGTTCCAACCGCAACAAAAAAGAGCCCTCTTGCGAGGACTCTTTTTTGTTGCCATAATTCGACATTTATGCTATACTACTTTCATCGGAAGGGTGGCACGGTTGTTCTCTCTCATTAAGACAGAGGGAGGTGACCAAGCTATGACAGTTTCTGACACGATTGCGTTGATGAATCTTCTGGCTGTGGTAATCTTCGGAACAATCAGTGTGGTTGTTGCCATAATGAAGAAATAGCCACCCCGTAAAAACCGGAGCGGCGTTTCCTCAAGTTCACATATATCTTGGGAACGACCGACCCGCTGCAACGGGAGCCGCCCTTCTGATACCTATTATAGCCCATAAAGAGCCAAAAATCAAGATACCTTCGGGAGAATTAACTAGTAAAAAAGAGCCCTCTTGCGAGGACTCTTTTTTTCATGCCACAAAATTATCTGTTGCAACCAGTATCTCTGTCAGAAGAACCGTTCAGTCTGCAACCGGTATCTCTGTTGGTAGAACCGTTCAGGCTGGAACCGTTGTTTCTATTGGTAGAACCATTCAGGCTAGAACCATTGTTTCTGTTGGTAGAGCCATTCAGGCTGGTGCCGTTGTTTCTATTGGTAGAGCCGTTCAGGCTGGTACCATTGTTTCTGTTGGTAGAGCCATTCAGGCTGGTGCCGTTGTTTCTGTTAACAGCGCCGCTCAGGGTAGAGCCATTATTTCTGTTGGTAGAACCGTTCAGGCTGGTACCATTGTTTCTGTTGGTAGAACCGTTCAGGCTGGTACCATTGTTTCTGTTAGTAGAACCGTTCAGGCTGGTGCCGTTGTTTCTGTTGGTAGAACCGTTCAGGCTGGTGCCGTTGTTTCTGTTGGTAGAACCATTCAGGCTGGTACCGTTGTTTCTGTTGGTAGAACCATTCAGGCTGGTACCGTTGTTTCTGTTAACTGCGCCACTCAGGGTAGAACCGTTGTTTCTATTGGTAGAACCGTTCAGGCTGGAACCATTGTTTCTGTTGGTAGAACCGTTCAAGCTGGTGCCGTTGTCTCTGCTGGTAGAACCGTTCAGGTTGGTGCCGTTATCTCTGCTGGTTGCACCATTCAGACAGCCCGCACTTACGCTAACCGAAGAACCAATTGCGAGTACTGCGGCAGCTGTCAGAGAAAGTACCTTTTTGTTCATGATGTAATCGCTCCTTTTTGTGGTTGTGGGGCATGGTCCCCGCAGACAAATCCTGCCGCAGGCGCCCTCAATGTGGTAAATATGGGGAAGATCTTTTGGAATCTCCGTTATATACGGTTTTATTTTAGCATACCTGTCCGCTAAAATCAACCAATTTTACAGGCTGGCGGACATTTTTTGGGTTTACTCCGCCACGACATAGCGTCCCAGCGTCTTGGTCCGGATGAGATATCCGCTGATGCGCTGTCCATCCTTGCCCACAAACAGCCCCTTGGCATATTCTGCCTCCGGCTGGGTGAGCGTGCCGTCCTCCTCGATCTGGTAGAGCGTCTGGCCCTCCTGTACCGCCAAAAACAGCTCGCCGGTGCGCGCAAAGCTCTGCTCGCCCGTATCAAAACAATAGAAACGGTCTGCCTCCTGTCCGGTCAGCTCGTTGACCCGCTCGGCCAGCTCCTTTTGGTAATCGGTGTCCAGCTTCAGATAGATGCTTTCGCCCCGGTACATCCTCACGCTGAAAAAAGCGTTGTCGCCAAAATCAAAGACGGCATTTCCCTTCTGCGCGCTGCGCACCCCTGCCGCCGAAACCGCGGTCGATGCCATGCACATCATCACAGCCAGCGCTGCGGCTGCCAGCTTTTTCATGTGGGTTCCCTCCTTTGTCCGCAATTTTTCGGTTGATCTCTTTTTCCCTTTGCTGTTTCTTTCCGGCGGTATTTTTTACATCCTCCGGAAATATCTTCATTATATACCCCCATCCCCCAAATTGCAACCGCCGCGACAGCTTTTCCCGTCTGGGAATTGTTCCCTTTGATTGCTTTTCTTCCTATTAAGTTGTAAAACCTGTTCTATCCCGCTTGAAAATCCTCCTTCTGCATGATACAATGAAGCTGAGGACAGCACCATGGCTGCCCTGCTGCGCTTGCAGCAAACCATCAGCGAGGACACAGATAGGCTCGCAGCTGCGGCTGCGCCCCCTCAAATGCTGAAATCTCATTTTTAGATCGGAGGTAACCACTATGAAAAAATTACTGACTATTGTTCTGGCTGCATCGATGGCACTTGCGCTGAGCGTCAATTCGTTCGCTCTGGGCAACTATGTGCTTTCCACCGATGCGCTTGACAGCGAAGAACCTATCGCAGAAGAACCGGTTGAGGAAGAGCCAACCACCGAGGAACCGGTTGAAACCGAAATTGTGAAACCAAATCCGGACACCGGCGCCGAGAGCTTTGTCGGCGTTGCTGCTGCCGCAGCTGCTGTTGCAGGCATCGGCTTGGTTGCTCTGAAAAAGAAATAAGGCTGTCTGACAGCTTCTCCAACCACCAAAGGGAGAGGGGACCATGTGATGGTCCCCTCTCCTTTTTGGTCTATTGGGCGGTCATGCTTTCCTCATCATCCTTCTGATAAGAAACCCAGCGGTCTCGTCCGGTATTTTTCGCCGCATACAGTGCCCGGTCTGCATTGGCAATATCGCGCTTCCACTCCGATGCCTGCTTTGGCAAGCCGGTACAAATCCCCAAGCTGATGGTAACGGTGCGCAGGTCCTCATCCGAAAATCCAATGACCAGCTCCCGAACCACCCGATTGAACATCTCGGCTTTTTCCTCTGCTTGGCGGCGGTCCACTCCGATTCCCAGATACAGAAATTCTTCTCCCCCGTAGCGAATCAGGTACTCCGATTGCGGCTGAAGCTCCTGCTCCAACCTCCAAGCTACTCGGCGCAGACATTCGTCTCCCTGAAGATGCCCATAGGTGTCGTTATAGTCTTTAAAGTGGTCGATGTCCAGCATCATCACCGTCAGAGCCTTTCCCTCCCGGATGCAGTCAGCATAGATTTTCTCCATCTGCTCCTCAAGAAATCTCCGATTTCTCAGCCTTGTCAGGGAATCATGACAAGCCAGCTCCTCCAGACGACGGTTTTGCTCCTCAATCAGCTGCTGTTCCAGATAATGCCGACGCTCCTGATAATAGCGGTAGCAGCAGATAAAGGCCGACATCACCGACATCACCGTTAGATTGATATAGCTGCTGTGATTATCGATCTGACCCGGCTGGAACATCGGAAGGGTCCCGCACACCACCGCCAAAAAGACCCCATAGATGGTGATAGCTTGCAGCGGTGTAAAGCAAGCCACTATGGAAAGGGTCATCGCCGTGATGAGATAGACGCTGATGTTTTGGGAAACACGCTGGTCATACACCGTGATTCCGGCGCACCATGCCAAAATCAGAACCGAATAAACCACCTGAAAATACAAGACCCCTCTCACGTGCTGCGGCAGTCTTTTTTGAAAGAAAAAGCACAAGCACAGCCCTACGGCTGTCAACAGCAGCATGATCACATACATCCTCATGTAGACCCGACTGGGGACAGACTGAAGCCGTCCATGGGTATAAACCAGCACATACGCGATATTGTACACCTGAATCGCCGCAATGATAATCAGGAAACCGATCGAATAGCGCAGAATTTTCTGAGCGCAAAACAGCCGATATCCTTCCTCCTGCTGGGGAGACATAGGGCAGCACAATGTTTTGAATCGTTCCTTCATTTCTTTTCTTCTTCGGTCGTGCAGGAGAGGCTACTCCTCCCGACCTTTTCCTCCTCTTTGAGATGCCCTTCGGAATTCCTCCACGGTGTCTTTCTTCACCCATTTTCCAAAGGCCAAAGAATCCTTGGATGGGATATAGCCCAAATCCTGATACCCCAGCTTTTTGAGCAGGGAGATACTCGGTGTGTTCTCTGGTTCTACAAAGCAAATCCATTCCCAATCCAAAGCCTGACGATGCAAATGCTCTATCAGGGCGCTGAGGGCCTCCAGCGCATAGCCCTTGCGGTGGTGGCGATTAGAAATGGTATACCCAAGGCTGATGGTTCGATCGCTGGGCATCACTACAATTTCCCCTACCATCTCTCCGGTCTGCTTCAAGGTAACCGCTACAATGCAGGGCGCATCCAGCGAGAGGACATCGTCCCGATGCCGTTCAACCAATGCCCAGATGCCTTCTCTGTCCTTGGTTTGTCCGCGCTGATACCTTGCACAGCTTTCGTGATTGCGATAATCGTACATCACCTGTGCATCCTGCGGTTCCAAGCTCCGCAGAAGCAGGCGGTCTGTCGTCAGAAAAATCACCGATATTTCCTTCTTTCTTTCAATCGACTGTTTTTCGTCCGTTTACTTGTTCTTTCCGATTCGAGACAGCAGACAGATATTTTCACAGTGTGCGGTTTGTGGGAAAAGGTCTACCGGCTGGATGCTGCAAACCTGATAGCCACCTTGCACCAGCACCTGCAAATCCCGCTTCTGGGTCTGTGGGTCGCAGGAGATATAGACGACCTTTTCCGGCTGAAGGCGGCACACCGAGTTCAGAAATGCCTCATCGCTTCCGCTTCTCGGCGGGTCCATCACCACAACATCCAGCTGTTCTCCGCGCTGTGCCATCCCGGTCATAAACTCTCCGGCATCTCCGCAGAAGAAACGAGCGTTTGTGACCCCGTTTCGTTTTGCGTTGTTGACCGCGTCGCGCACCGCATCCCGATTGAGCTCCACGCCGATGACCTCCTTGGCATGGTCTGCCGCAATCAGCGAGATGGTTCCGATTCCGCAGTACGCATCCAGCACCCGCTCTGTGCCGGTGAGCTGCGCCATCTGCATCGCTCTCTGATAGAGGATTTCGGTCTGCTTCGGATTCACCTGATAGAAGGAACGCGGAGAGATAACAAAGCGCTTTCCGCACAGAATATCCTCAATCCAGCCCTTGCCGTACAGCACACGCTCCTGGTCTCCCAGCACCATGCTGGTGTGCTTTGGATTGCAGTTCATCACGATGGTCGTGATTTCCGGATGCTGTTCCCGCAGCATCCCGACAAATTTGCTGCGTCCCGGAAATACCATCGAAGCCGTTACCAAAACGACCATGATTTCCCCGCTGGCAAAGCCGCGGCGAATCAGGACATGGCGCAGCAGCCCGGTCTCATTATCCTCGTCATAAGGGAGCAGCTTGCACGACTTCATGATCTGGCGGATGGAGCGCATGATTTCGTCTGCCTTCTCATCCTGAATCATACAGCGGTCCACCGCTACCACCCTGTGGCTGTTTTCCTCATAGATTCCGGAAACAATCTGCTTTTTGGCATTGATGCCGAAGGTCGCATGACTCTTGTTGCGATAGCGCCACGGCTCCTGCATCCCCAAAATCTGGTAGAAGCGCGCGCCCTGCTCAATATATTCCTTCATCAAGCGCTCGACCCGCTCCTGCTTCCATGCAAGCTGTGCATCATAGGAAAGGTGCTGCAAGCGGCAGCCTCCGCAAATTCCAAACACCTTGCACCGAGGTGACACCCGGTCGGGGCTTGCCTGCTGTACCCGAACCAGCTTTGCGCGGGGACGCTTGCCTCTGCCAACCTCTGCGGTGATGACCTCTCCCGGCAGAACACCGGAAACGCTCAGCTTTTTGCCCTGAATCCGAACCAGTCCGTTTCCGTCCTCATCCAGCGCAAAGCACTCTGCCTGATATTCTCCCGGCTCGATTGCACTTTCCTTCGGGTCTACGATTTCCCATCCACCCCCAAACTCCTTGCTCTTTTTCGGCCGTGGCTGGCGCTGCTTTGGGGCAGCCTCCAGATAGAACGGTTTCTTCACCGCCGCACTGTTGCGTGCCTGCGGATTTTTGCGGTCTTTCTTCAATGGTTTCTTCTTTGCCATGTCGTTTTTTCACTCCTGTTATCCTCTGCATCATATCATCTTTTCCCCCATTATACCATAAACTGCCACGCAGAGGGAACACACCTTTTTCTCTTTCCAGCATTTTTACACTTTCAAGCTGCCACCATGCACAAAGTCAGCGCTTTCCTCATAGAAATAAGGGATGGCCGCAAACCGGTCAAAAATTCACAGAGGTGATTACGATGTTTTCTCTGAGCAAACAAACCGTTTTCGGGGTTGTCGGCGGTGACCGCCGGCAGGCCGCCGTTGCAGTCAGGCTTGCCGAGATGGGCTATTCTGTTAGAGCCTTCTTTCTGGATGGGATTCCCTCGTTGGAATCGTCCGGGCTGCTCTGCTCCGACAGCTCCCTGCTGGGTCAATGCGATGTTGTGATTCTGCCGATGCCGGTCAGCCGGGACGGGGAACAATTAAACGCTCCCTTTAGCAGCCAAACGGTATCCTTTGCAGACTGTCTGTCCCAATGCCGGGAGGATGCACTGCTGTTCGGTGGAAAGGTTTCCCCAAAAGACCAGCAACTCGCCCAGCGCTTTCGGCTCAATCTCCGCGACTACCTATTGCAAGAGGAGATGGCGATTCTCAATGCAGTTCCCACCGCCGAGGGCGCCGTCCAGCTTGCGCTGGAGGAATCAGACCACACCCTTTGGGAAAGCCGCTGTCTGGTCTGCGGCTTTGGCAGATGTGGAAAAGCGCTGGCTCTGCTCCTCAAGGGCTTTGGCGCACAGGTCACGATTGCCGCCCGCAAGCAAAGCGACCTCGCCCTTGCGCGGACGCTGGGCTTTTCTGCCGTTCCCATCGGGTGCATTGAGCAATTTCTTCCGCACCAGCAGATTATCTTGAACACGGTACCTGCCCCGATTCTCGGACCGTCCGAGCTAACATACTGCCCGCCGGATTGTCTGATTCTCGACTTAGCCTCCCTGCCCGGCGGAGTTGACCTTCCGGCTGCCGAACAGCTGGGCATCCGAGCTTTGCGCGCGCTGGCTCTGCCCGGAAAGGTCGCTCCTGTCACAGCCGGTCATATCATCCTTGACACTGTCATAAATATGATAGAAGCCGACAGTCCTTCCGACTGTGCGAAAACTGAATCAATGAGGTGAAGTAGCTTGACGATTCATCAAACCAATACCCAGCCCATTCGGGTCGGATTCGCCTTGACCGGCTCCTTCTGCACCTTTCAGCAGGTCATCACCCAGCTGGAGCAGGCAGCCGCCCACCCAAACTGGGAAATCATCCCCATCATGTCCCCAAATTCCTACCAGACGGACACCCGCTTCGGTCAGGCAGAGACATTCCGTCAGCGCATCGAGGCCGCCTGCGGACATGAAATCCTACACACCATCGTCCAGACCGAACCCATCGGCCCCAAAAAGCTGCTGGATGTCATGGTGGTCGCTCCCTGCACCGGAAACACGCTGGGAAAGCTGGCAAACGGAATTACCGACACCTGCGTGACACTGGCGGTCAAGGCGCATCTGCGGAACGCGCGCCCGGTCGTGCTGGCTGTCTCGACCAATGATGCGCTGGCAAACGCAGGCAAAAATATCGGGGCCCTCCTCAACTGCAAAAACATCTTCTTTGTCCCGATGCGTCAGGACAATGCCTTTGACAAGCCGACCTCTGTGGTCGCTGATTTTACCAAGCTGATTCCCAGCATCGAATCTGCGCTGGAAAATCGGCAGCTTCAGCCTCTGCTGCTCTGATTAAAGGTCGACACCGGCAGGAATATCAGACTTAGCTGCGGCATAGAATGTACTGTTTTTCTGTTCATTCCAAGAAAAGGGGTTGACCTGATTGGCTGTTCGTTCGCTGTGCCGCCGTTTTGTTTGTTTTTCCCTTTCTCTATCCCTGTGGTTGGGACTGTGTCTGCCTGTCTGTGCCAAGGAAAGCAGCGGGCCGCTCTCTCCGTCTCCCATCACGCTGGAGGGGTATCCTCTCTATGAGCAGGAGGAGCGCTCTGCCCGCGCCTACATCGTCATGGAAGCGAGCACAGGCCGAATCCTGATGGGCAAAAACATCCACCAGCGGCTGCCGCAGGCCAGCACCACCAAAATCATGGGCGCAATGATGGTTCTCGAACAGCCTAATCTCGACGAATATTTCGAGGTGGACGCACAGGCAATTCAGGTGGAGGGCTCCTCGATGGGCCTTGCCGAGGGCGATCTGGTCTCTCTGTATGCGCTGGCGTGCGGAATGATGCTGCCCTCCGGCAACGATGCCGCCAATGCCGCCGGGGTGCGGCTGTACGGAAGCGTGCCGGGCTTTGTGGATGCGATGAATCAGCGCGCGCAGGAGCTGCATTTGGAGGACACGCACTATGTCACCGCCTGCGGGCTGGATGCACCCAACCATTATTCCTCGGCCTTCGACCTTGCCAAGCTCTGTCGCATCGCCCTGCAAAACCCGCTGTTTTCCGAAATCTGCTGCCAGACGCAGATGAAGGTTCGCTTTGGCTCTGCGCCGTATGACCGCTGGCTCAAAAACTACAACCGCCTGTTGCAGCTCTATCCGGACTGCATCGGCGTCAAGACCGGATTCACCGACGATGCCGGACGGTGTCTGGTCTCGGCTGCACAGCGGGGTGAGATGACCCTAATCTGCGTCACCCTCAACGCTCAGGATGATTGGAACCTCCATGCCTCTTTGTACGAGCAGTGCTTTCAAGCCTATCGGTTGGAGCCTCTGCCCTCCTGTCCGGCGAGGATTCCGCTGGCAGGCGGCAGTCTCTCGGAATCCGGCACCGAAGCGGAGCTGCCCCTTATCCCTGCATGGAGCGCAAGGCTCCCTCTGAAATCCGGAGAAGCCGACCGCCTGAAATCTTGCGTCCTTGCACAGCCCTTCTGCTATTTTCCTCCCGAGCCGAATCGGGTCTATGCACAGGCGCTTTACCTTCTGGACGGACAGCCGCTCTGTACCGTTCCTCTGGTCGCCGCTCTGCCTTAAACAGGAGCTGTCTGCACCATAATGCAGACAGCTCCTGTTTTTCTTTTTGGGGGCAAAATCCTCTGTCGGGCATAGAATAGTCAGGGAGAGAGTTTCTCCCTCGACTTTGGAATCGACAGAAAGGAGAACCGATTTATGCAACTGTTCCTTCGCTGGGCCATCCTGTTTTTGGGGATTCTTGGAATGATTCAGCTCGGCGAGCTGATTTCGCTCTGGATGCGCCGTCCCAAGCACCCTCCCACAGTCATCACGGTACTGCCCCTGTCGGGGACTCCGAGCAACCTTGAGCTGCTGCTCGGCTATTTTCAGGAAGCCGCGCTGTGGAGCCCGGAATGTCAGCTGGCGTTCGTCCTCGACTGCGGACTGTCCGATGCGTCCGCTCGGGATTGCCGCAGCTGGTGCGAAAACAGGAGCCGCCTAATCTTCTGCTCCCAAAAAGAATTTGAGGAGATTTGCAAAGGTCTGCAAGATACGCTATACTGATAGGTAGACTTTCACCAAGCGCGCCGGAGATTGCCCGGTGCCAAAGCAGACGAGGAAAAGGATTGGGACTATGCAGAAAGAACAATTAGTGGAGATCACTGGCACGGTTGAAACGGTGGTCTATAAAAATGAAGAAACCGGCTTTGCCGTTCTAGAGCTGGACCATGAGGGCGAGCTGACAACCGTTGTCGGGGAGCTGTCCGCTGTCGGCGAGGGAGAGGTTCTGACACTGCACGGCAGCTGGCGCACCCATCCCAGCTACGGCACACAGTTTAAGGCAGTCGCGGCCCAGCAGACACTGCCGGCTTCTGCCGCCGCTATCCTGCGCTATCTTTCCTCGGGTGCAGTCAAGGGCATCGGCCCGATTCTGGCCTCTCGGATGGTCGCTGCCTTTGGCGACGACACCCTAAAGGTTTTGGAAACACAGCCCGAGCGCCTTACCGAGATTCAGGGCATCTCCCCTGCCAAGTGCGAAAAGCTGAAAGCCGAGCTTGGCCGAATGTTCGGGATGCGCAGCATCATGCTGTTCCTCTCCCAGTTCGGAATTGACTCCTCCACCTCCGTCTCCATCTGGAAGCGTTGGGGAACGATGGCACAGCGCATGATTGAGGAAAACCCCTATCTCCTCTGCTGCGAGGAGGTGGGCATGGGGTTTGAGCAGTGCGAGATGATTGCCTCCAAGCTCAAGATTCCACCGGACAGCTCCTACCGCATCGAAGCCGCCCTTCAGTTTGTTCTGCGCCACAACCTTTCCAACGGACACACCTGTCTGCCACAGGACAAGCTCCTGCCCGCCTGCACCGGTCTGCTCGGCCAGAACCAAATTATGGTCGAAAAGGCGCTGGAAATGCTGGTTCGCCGCAAGGAGGTTGTCTGCGCCTCGGTCAATGGTCGCGCCTACTGCTACCTTCCGGAATACTGGGAAGCCGAGCACTACCTTGCCTCCCGAATCCGCGTCATGCTGATGGTTGGCGCAGACCCCGTCCGGGATGCCCGCGACCGCATCGATGCCCTAGAGCAGAACAACGGCATCCAGTATGCCGATTTGCAGAAGGATGCCATCGAGCAGGCCATCAGCCACCACCTGTTTATCCTGACCGGAGGCCCCGGAACCGGAAAGACCACCACCATCAATGCCATCATCGAACTGCTCGAGCAATCCGGCAATCGGGTTGCCCTCTGTGCTCCCACCGGACGAGCCGCCAAGCGGATGTCCGAGGTGACCGGCAAGGATGCCAAGACCATCCACCGCCTGCTTGAGGTGGATTTTGCAGACCCGACCTCCCTTCATTTTAAGCGGAACGAAAAGAACCCGCTGCCCTTCGATGCGGTGATTGTGGACGAAACCTCCATGGTTGATGTTCCGCTGATGCGCTCCCTCATCTGTGCGCTCAAGATGAACTGCCGCCTCATTCTGGTGGGAGACAGCGACCAGCTGCCCTCGGTCGGGCCGGGTAATGTTCTGCGCGATTTGATTGAATCGCAGGAGGTCCCGCAGGTGCGCCTGACCGAAATCTTCCGTCAGGCCCAGCAAAGCCTGATTGTCACCAACGCGCACGCCATCGTCCACGGTCAGCTGCCCGAGCTGCACCGCCATGACAATGACTTCTTCTTTCTCAAGCGTGAACGGGCCGAGCAGATTCTCAGCACCACTCTGGATTTGGTCAGCACCCGCCTGCCCAAAAGCTACGGCTACTCCCCGATGACCGACATTCAGGTTATCGTTCCCACCCGCATCGGAGCGGTGGGAGCCAACCTGCTCAACCAGAGCCTTCAGCAAACGCTCAATCCGCCCGCACCCGGCAAGGATGAATTCGAGCTTGCCGGCAGAAAATTCCGCACCGGGGATAAGGTGATGCAGATTAAAAACAACTACGACATCCTCTGGAAGCGGGACAACGGTGAAGAGGGGCTTGGGGTTTACAATGGGGACATCGGATTTGTGGAACAAATCGACCGCCCCAGCAAGACGCTCTTCGTCCGATTTGATGACCGGGTGGCGGAATATCTCTTTGAGATGTCCTCCGAGCTGGAACTTGGCTATGCCATCACTGTCCACAAAAGTCAGGGCAGTGAGTTTGAAGCGGTGGTCATGCCTCTGACCGGATACCGCAGTAAGATGCACTACCGCAATCTGCTCTACACCGCCGTCACCCGTGCCAAAAGCCGGCTGGTGATTCTCGGTCAGGAAAACACCATCGCCGAGATGATTGCCAACGACCGCAAGACGGTCCGCTATACCAATCTGCGGGAGATGCTGCTGGGCGAGGTCGAGGAATAAATTCTGGCGAAAGCCCTTGAAAACACAGCGGAATCTGTCATATAATGAATATCGAATCATCAGGTGTCGCTCTGCAAAAATGCGACAAATACAGACCGGAATAGAACCAGAAAAGGATGGTGCCGTGTGGACGTAGGAATCGATTTAGGAACCGCGACGGTAATTGTTTATATCAGCGGCGAAGGCGTTGTACTCAAGGAGCCTTCGGTCGTATCTGTGAACCTAAAAACAGACTCCATCATCAGCGTAGGTCAGGAGGCCTACCAGATGATTGGAAAAACCCCTGCTCATATCCAAGCAATTCGCCCTTTGTCGGAGGGTGTTGTCTGCGACTATAAAATGACCGAGGAAATGGTCCGGCACTTTATCAAAAAGGTATGCCGGGACAGCCTTGTCAAGCCTCGGATTGCCATGTGTGTCCCTTCGGGAATCACCAATGTCGAGTCCAACGCGGTCATCGATGTTGCCATCTCGTCGGGTGCGCGCAAGGTCTACCTCATCGAGGAGCCGGTTGCCGCTGCCATCGGCGCCGGCATCGACATCGAAAAGCCGAACGGCCATCTGATTGTGGACATCGGCGGCGGAACAACCGACATCGCGGTGCTTTCTCTCAACGGCATCGTCAACAAAAAGTCGATTAAGATTGCCGGAGACACCATCAACAACGCCATCATCCGCTACCTGCGTGCCAGCCACGGCGTGCTCATCGGCGAGAAGATGGCAGACCAAATCAAATGCACAGCCGGCAGCGCCTGCTTTACCGAGGACGAGGAGGTCGTTTCTCTGGTCAAGGGCCGCAACCTGACCACCGGACTGCCCTGTAGTATCGAGGTCAGCCGCTCCATGCTGTATGACACCGTCATCCGCGAGGCAGACCAAATCGTCACCGCCATCCGCGAGGTCATCGAAAAAACCCCTCCGGAGCTGGTCGGCGACATCTATACCAACGGAATCACCCTGACCGGCGGCGGCAGCCTGCTGCACGGAATGGACCGTCTGATTGAAAAGCAGACCCATATTCCAACCCACATCGCCGAAAACCCCATCGACTGCGTTGCTGTCGGCACCGGAAAATCCTTCCAGTATCTGGACAAGCTGGTCGATGGATTTGTCATCCCGTCCATGCAGAGGTTTTCATAATGCAGAATTTTGAATATACCATGGAACAGCTTTCGGACACCCTCTCGATTTGCGTCACCAAAGACCATCGCTTCGGTACCGATGCCTTCCTGCTGTCCGATTTCGCCGCACCGCGCCGCCGGGATTTGGCCTGTGACCTCGGGACAGGCTGCGGCATCATCCCCCTGCTGTGGTACCGTCAGCGGGAAGAAGGCCCTCGTCAGGCATACGGCGTCGATGTTCAGCCGCTGGCAATCGAACAGCTGCGCCTGAGCGTTTCGCAAGCTGACCTCAAGGAACAGGTCATCCCTGTTCAGGCAGATTTAACCGACCTCAATCGGCTCAAGAGCCTGCTGCCCTTTGGCAGCTTTGATTTGGTCACCTGCAACCCTCCCTATAAAAAAGCCGAGCACGGCATCCTCAGCGAAAGCAAAAGCGACATCATCGCCCGCCACGAAACCATGTGCTCGATTGATGATGTCTGTGCCGCCGCCGCAAAGCTGCTCCAGTTTGGGGGCAGGCTGTGCATCTGCCAGCGCCCCGAGCGGCTGCTGGATGTGATGGAGGCCATGCGCCGCTGTAAGATCGAGCCCAAGCGCGTCCGCTTTGTGCAAAAGCGCGGAGACACGGCTCCGTGGCTCTTTCTGGTGGAAGGTCGAAAAGGCGGCAACCGCTTTTTAAAGGTGGAGCCTCCGCTCATCATTCAGGACAGCTGCGGCGGTTTCTCCGAGGAGCTGCGCCGCATCTACCGCCAGCCTTCCGAACCGGAGCCGAAACTATCATAAGAAACGAGGAAAACCATGCCAGGAATATTGTATATTGTCGGTACCCCTATCGGCAATCTGGAAGATATGAGCGTGCGGGCTGTCCGCACCTTGGGCGAGGTGGATTTTATCGCCGCCGAGGATACCCGCGTCACGCTCAAGCTGCTCAATCACTTTGAAATCAAAAAGCCAATGGTAAGCTACCACGAGCACAATGCCCGCGAAAAGGGCGGTGAAATCCTCACCCGACTGCTTGCAGGAGAAAGCTGTGCCATCGTCACCGATGCCGGGATGCCCTGCATCTCCGACCCGGGAGAAGATTTAGTTCGACTGTGCGCCCAAAACGGCATCGATACCAGGATCATCCCCGGACCCAGCGCCGCAATCTCCGCGCTGGCTCTGTCGGGTCTTGACACCTCCAAATTTGTCTTTGAGGGCTTTTTAAATCCACAGAAAAACACCAGGCTGGAGCGTCTGGAAGAGCTGCGCCGCGAAAAGCGCACCATCATCTTCTACGAGGCTCCGCACAAGCTGTGCGACACACTGCGTGCCATGTATCAGGTGCTGGGAGACCGCAGAATCACCCTTGCCCGAGAGCTGACCAAAATTTATGAAGAGGTTGTCCGCACCACCCTCTCGCAGGCGATTGAGCTTTATGAGCAGAAGGCGCCGAAGGGTGAATTTGTTCTGGTGGTGGAGGGAATGTGCGAGGAGGAGCAGGTGCTCAGCATCGATCAGGCGCTGGACCTGATTGAAGCCCTGACCGAAAAAGGAGAACCGCTCTCCAAAGCCGCCAAGGATGTTGCCCGCCAGACCGGGTTTAAAAAAGGAGAACTCTATTCCAAATTTCTGGAACGGACATAACGCAAAAAAGGAGCCGGAAAATTCCGGCTCCTTTTTTGCGTGCTATTCATTTTATGCAGCCAGACCCCGCGGCTGCTTTTTCCACAAAACAAAAAAGCGCCGGATATTTCCAGCGCCCTTTTTTTGGTGACCTATCGGAGACTCGAACTCCGGACACCCTGATTAAAAGTCAGGTGCTCTACCGACTGAGCTAATAAGTCATAGATGAATTTTTCAATTCCCTTGCAACGTTGATAATTATATCACGGTGTTTTTGGTTTGTCAACACTTTTTTTGCTTTTTTTATCTTTTTTCTTTTTCCCTTTTCTCCGCTGTCTCCTCCTTCGGAAGGATGACTTTTCGGACGATTTCCTGTATAATAACAGGATAAAGATTACCGGCATTTCGGAAAGGAGCTGTTTGGTTTGGAGGTCACTCTGGATACCAATATTCAATATCTCACCGGTGTAGGGCCCAAACGCGCCGCACTTTATCAAAAGCTGGATATTCGGACGATACGGGATTTGCTGTACTATTTCCCGCGCTCCTATCTGGATTTAACCTCCCCCTGCGAGATTGCACAGGCCTCCCCGTGGGAAGCCTGCGCTGTACGGGCTCGGGTCGTTTCCAAATCCTCTCCGCAGTACATCCGCCGAGGGCTGACCATCTTTCGGGTCAAGGTCGCCGACGACACCGGCAGTATGATTCTGACCTTTTTCAATGCCAAATATTCCGTAGATGCCCTAAAATATGATGAGGAATATCTGTTCTACGGCAAGGTCGGCGGCTCTCCGCTCCGTCGGGAAATGCACTCACCTGCGATTTATCCCATCCAGCTGGCCAGTGCCTTTCTTCCCATCTATCCGCTGACGCAGGGGTTGTCCTCCAAGATGATTTCCACCAACATCACCCAAGCGCTGCACCTGCTCGATGAAAACCTTCCGGACCCGATTCCTGCCTTCGTTCGGCAGAAGCACCAGCTGTGTCACCTTCACTTTGCGCTGAAAAACATCCACCAGCCCAGCGACCGGGAAAGCATGGAAATGGCACGGCGCAGGCTAATCTTCGAGGAGCTGCTGATGCTTTCCCTCGCTCTTCATTCGGTGCGCAGTGACACCTTCTCCCAGACCTCCTATGTCTGCTCCAAGTCCGACCTTGCTCCTTTTTTTGAGCAGCTGCCCTTCGAGCTGACCGGCGCCCAAAAGCGTGCCATCGAGCAGGTTCGCTGCGACCTTGGCCGCAGCACTCCGATGAACCGTCTGGTGCAGGGAGATGTCGGCTCCGGAAAAACGATGGTCGCCGCAGCTGCCAGCTATGTTGCCTTCCAAAACGGTTATCTGTCTGCGCTGATGGCCCCCACCGAAATCCTTGCCCAGCAGCACTATCAGGGCTTGTCCCGATTGCTGGAGCCGCTTGGGATGCGTCTGGCACTGCTGTGCGGTTCGATGACCGCACGGGAAAAGCGGGATGTCCGGGATCGCTTGGCTTTGGGCATGGTGGACCTCATCATCGGAACTCACGCTCTGCTCTCTGAAGGGGTTGACCTGCCCAACCTTGCGCTGGTCATCACCGATGAGCAGCATCGCTTCGGTGTCGCACAACGGGCCACCCTTTCCGAAAAGTCGGACCACCCCCATACGCTGGTCATGTCGGCTACGCCGATTCCCCGCACACTGGCTCTGATGATTTACGGCGACTTGGATGTTTCCTCCATCGATGAGCTTCCTCCAAACCGTCAGCCGGTCAAAACCTATGTCATCACCTCCCAGCTCAAGGAGCGCGCCTACAATTTTCTTCGAGATCATCTGGACCGCGGGCTTCAGGGATATATTGTCTGCCCTCTGGTGGAGGCGATGGAAAATTCTCCGGTCAACTTGCAAAACGCGGAGGAATATGCCGACCAGTTGGCACGCGGCCCGTTCTCCGGCTATCAGGTCGGGGTTCTGCACGGCAAGATGCGTCCCCGAGACAAGGAGCGCATCATGGACGACTTTGTCCGTGGAGAGATTCAGCTGCTGGTTTCCACCACCGTCATCGAGGTCGGGGTGGATGTTCCCAATGCCGTCATCATGATGATTGAAAATGCGGAGCGCTTTGGCCTCAGCCAGCTGCACCAGCTGCGCGGACGGGTCGGCAGAGGAAGCGCCCAGTCCTACTGCATCCTGATTTCCGACAACAAAAACCCAGAGACTCGGGAACGCCTAGAGGTTCTGCACCGCACCAACGACGGCTTCAAGGTCGCAGAATATGATTTAAAGGCGCGCGGCCCGGGCGATTTTCTCGGCAAGCGCCAGCACGGTCTGCCCCAGATGAAGATTGCAGATTTAAGTTCCAACATGGATTTGCTGGTTGAGGCACAGCAGGCAGCCGAGCTGCTCCATCAGACCACTGACCTCAGCCCCACCGAGCAGAAGCTGCTCGAACAAAATATCTCCCGCATCCTAAGCCATGTCGGCGACACCCTCAACTAATCACCTTTACCTCATACGAAATCAGCCGGAATCCTGACAGATTCCGGCTGATTTTTGTTCTGTTTATTTTGGCAGGCTGTTGAGCAGAGACTGCTTGATATCCCACAGCTTCTGAGAAAGGTCCACATAATAGTTGTGCGGCTTTTCAAAGCGCTTGACCTCTTCCCACAGGGTATCCACCTGCTCCTTGCAGTGCTGGCGAATCTGCTGGATATCCGGCAGCTGATAAACCAGCTCACCCTTTTGAAAGATTGGCTGGAGCATTTCCTTGGCATACACATTTTCCAGTGTGCATTTTTTCCAGGTTGCCAGCGGGTCAAAGATGGTGATGGTGATTGGATTTTTGGTGTCCAGCTCCTCATCATAAACGCAGACATAGTCCGCTACCGCTTTGCCGTTCTGGTCAAAGAAGCGGTAGAGCTTTTTAAAGTGCGGATTCGTGATCTTCTCCACGCTCTCGCTGACCTTAATCTTCGGCAGATAGCCATCGTCCTTGCCGACCGCTACCAGCTTATAGACTCCTCCGAATACCGGGTCGGACTTGCTGGTAATCAGGCGCTCTCCGATTCCAAAGCTGTCCAGCTTGGCCCCCTGCATCTGAAGGTCGCGGATGATATATTCATCCAACGAGTTGGACGCAACGATTTTAACATCGGAATATCCTGCGTCGTCCAGCATCTTTCTTGCCTTTTTGGAAAGGTATGCAATATCTCCGCTGTCGATGCGCACTCCCTTCGGGCGGTATCCCCTTGGTACGATGACTTCGTCAAAGACACGGATGGCATTCGGGATGCCCGATTTCAGGACATTGTAGGTATCAATCAGCAGGGTGCAGTCATCCGGATAGATTTCCGCATAGGAGCGGAATGCCTCATACTCGGTATCAAACATCTGAACCCAGCTGTGCGCCATGGTTCCGACTGCCGGAACCCCGTAGTCACGGTCGGTAATTGCACAGGCAGTGGCACCGCAGCCGCCGATATAGGTCGCTCTTGCACCCAGAATCGCCGCATCGTAGCCCTGCGCACGACGGGAGCCGAACTCCATAATGAGCTTGTCGCCTGCTGCACGCACCATGCGGTTAGCTTTGGTGGCTACCAGAGACTGGTGGTTGATGGTCAGCAGAACCATGGTCTCCACCAACTGAGCCTGAATCACCGGGCCCTTGATGGTAACAATTGGCTCATTCGGGAACATGGGGGTTCCTTCCTCCATCGCCCAGACATCACACTCAAAGTGGAAGTTTGCCAGATACTCCAAGAACCGTTCATCGAACACCTTTTTGCTTCTGAAATAGTTGATGTCCTGCTCGGTAAAGCGCAGGTTGTCCAGATAATGGACCAGCTGCTCCAATCCTGCAAAGATGGCAAAGCCGCCGCCGTCCGGGATATTGCGGAAGAACATATCGAATACCGCAATCTTGTCCTTCATTCCGTTGAGGAAATATCCGTTGGACATGGTAAACTCATAGTAGTCGGTCAGCATCGTCAGATTGCGTTCCTCTGTCCAGTTGATTTGCATAATTGTCATACCTTTCTTCTAAGCGATTCAGCCCTATTTCCCGACACCCGGAGGAAGGCCATCCCCTCCCGGTCTTAGTATCGTCTGCTGTCAGCTTGTTTTACAGACTTCCCGGAGAGCCGTTATCAAACGACTTGAGTCCCCGAGGCTCATACACTACCCCGTGCACCGAACCGTGATACAGGCTTTCCACCATATCTACCGCACGATATGCCGCGATGTGGGCAATCTGCGGGAAGGAGCGTGTATCGATTTTTTCCGGTGTCTCCAGATTGAACCACTGTTCTCGTTCCAGATTCAGAATATCCTCCAGCACCCGCTTGCGGCGGATGTGCGGAGAGAACAGATTCGGCTTGTTCAGCAAAGCCTCTGCCGCACTGGTCAAGCGCAGCACATAACCCCGATGGTCCAGCAGCAGCTTCATGAGCAACCGCGTATCCACAAAGCATTTTTTGATCTCCGATGCCGTGACCCTCAGCCCATAGACCTCCCACAAAATGGTGACGTACAGCTGGGCAATCACCTCATACTCCCAATCACTGCCGAGCAGCCGCGGCGATGGACGGTAGGAGCGGATATTTCTGCCGCGCTTCAATTCGTAGTACGCGGTATCAATATCGCTTTCGATTCGGTGGTGGATTCCCTTTGCCGATTCCGGGTCCAGCACCCGCTCCTTCTGCATCTGAAGATAGTAAATATACGGATGCGCCTCCGCATCCAAACAGTAGTGTCCCACAAAACCAACGATATATGCTAACAAGGTCTCATACTCTTTGCGGTCGCGGTGCAGGTTGAGGTAGCAGCTCAGTGCGGTGAACAGCTCGTCCACCTTGAGTGCGTGCATCAGGTTTCCATATCGGGGCAGCATACTGCGTCCCAGAACCGCATCCCGAAAGAACAGCAGGTCCGGTCCCTGCAAGCCCCAGAAATAGGGTGCCGGATGGTACTCCAGCAGCTCCACGATTGGCTCGTCAAGCATCCCAAACAGCTGGGTTCCAAATATCTCATGTGTAACAAATGCAGGCATAACTGCCTCCTTTCTTCTGTTAGAACATCTCGATTGCAATCTTGCCCAGCAGGATAACCATCACGATAATTATAACGGGGCGAACCACCTTTGCTCCTTTTTTCAGCGCCAAACCGGAGCCCATCCAGTTGCCCAGCACCGAGAAGATGGCACATTTGATTCCGACACCAAACAGCACATTTCCGCTGAGCGCATAGGTTGCCATCGCCGATATGTTGGCGGACAGGTTGACGATTTTGGTGGTGCCGCAGGCACAGATGATGTTGAGTCCCAGCACCGAGTTAAAGAGCAGGGTCAAAAAGGTTCCGGTTCCCGGGCCAAAGAAGCCGTCATACGCACCGATTACAAAGCCGATTATCGCAGACAAGACTATCGATTTTGCCAGCGGCGGCTCGAACTCGACTTCCTCTCCAAAGTTCTTTTTCCGAAGAATCATCACTGCGATGATTGGAACTGCCACCAGCAGGATATACCGCAGATATTTTTCATCGACCGCCAGTGCCAACTTTGCTCCCAGTGCGGAGCCAATCAAAGCCGCCACCGATGCGACCGCACCGACCTTGAGGTTGACCTGACGATTTTTGATAAACCGCGCCGATGCGGTCAGGGTGCCGATGCTCGAAGCGAACTTATTGGTACCCAGCGACATATGAGGAGGGATGCCCGCCGCATAGTAAGCCGGCAGTGTGATCAGTCCTCCGCCGCCTGCAATCGAATCGACAAAACCTCCGATAAAGATACACACATACAAAATCCACATTGTAAAATCCATCTCTCGCTCTTCCTCCAGCCATCTCTTCTGTTCCGCCGAAGCCGGCAATTACCGACCGTTTATGCTCGATGTTCCCTTTTCCCGCAGATAGGTCGACTGCAAATCCGCCAAATGCAGCTTGACCGCCAGCGGGTATCGGTCATACGCCTGACTGATGGCAAAGCTGCCGCCCCTTGCCGCCTCGTCAAAGCTGCCCATGTGCCAGCGGATGGCCACCGCCTCCGAAGGCTTGAGCCGCAGAAAGCGTTCGATTAGAAAGACCGACTTTTCTCCGTGCCCATAGGGGAACTGGTCCTCGATGATGTAAAACGGCTGTGCTTCCCATCTGCCTTCCGCATTTTTGACATTTCGGGAGCTCACCTTATAGAACTGAGCCTTGCAGACATCATGCAGCAAGCCGCAGATTGCAAAGCTCTCCATGCTGTCCCCATCCTCATAGTACTGCTCCACCATCGTCTGAAAGACGCTGATGCTGTGCATCACCAGACCATGCTCGCAGGCACAGTGGTATTTTGTGCTGGCAGGCGCTGTAAAGAAATCGGTCTTTTTCAGCCATTCCAGCAGCTGCTGAGCGCCCTCGCGGTTGACATTCTGGCAAAACAGCTCTTCAAATTTCTGCTGCCAGTTCTGCTCCTGCAACTCCATGTTTCGGTTCTCCTCTCTGCTCACAACACTGCTTTGGGGAGGCAAGCCCTTGCCCGCCCCTTGCGTTTGGCCCTGACAGCCGAAGCATCGACTACAGGTTTTTCAGACCCATTATAACACAAATTCACAGATACGCACAAAGTTTTTTCAAAAAAGAACAAAAAAATCCAGCATCCTGTTTTTCAGGATACTGGATTGGAAGAATCAGGAAAGTTTTTTCCCTGAAAGCTGTTCCGACGAACCAGCTCTTTGTCGATTTCGTTCATCACGCACAGCTTTTTGAGACTCCACTCCGGCCCGACCAGCGACTCGCGTTCGCCGTCTCCGGTCACCCGCTGAATGACCATCTGCGGGGGAAGCAGCTCCAGCTGGTCGCAGACAATCCCCACATACTCCTCGCGGGTCAGCAGTCGGAACTGGCCTTCTGCCAGCTGCTGCTCCATGACCGTCCCCTTGATGACGTGCAGAAGATGGATTTTGATGCTGTGCAGGTGCAGGTGGCTCAAACGCCGCGCTGTTTCCAGCATCATCTCGCGGTCCTCTCCGGGCAGCCCGTCGATGATGTGGACGCAGATGTTGATTCCCCGGTCTGCCAGCTTTTGGTAGCCTTCCAGAAAATCCGCATAGCTGTGGCAGCGGTTGATTCGTTCCCCTGTCACATCATGGACCGACTGCAAACCCAGCTCCACCTCCAGATAGGTGCGCTGCGCCAGCTCTCCGAGGTAATCGGCAATCTCATCGGTGATGCAGTCTGCGCGGGTGGCAATCGCCAAGCCCACCACATCGGGAAAGGAAAGCGCTTCCTCGAACTTTTCCTTCAGAATCTCCAGCGGTGCATAGGTGTTGGTGTGCGCCTGAAAATAAGGGATATAGACCGCGTCCGGCCACTTCTGGTCCATCACCTGCCGCACCTGCTCAAACTGCTCCCGCAGGCACAGGCTTTGGTCTCCGGCAAAATCTCCGCTTCCGCGCGCAGAGCAGTAGGTACATCCGCCCACACCCTTGCTGCCGTCAATATTCGGGCAGGTGAACCCCGCATCCAGCGAAATCTTGGCGACCTTTCTGCCGAACTTCTGCTCCAGAAAGTAAGTAAAGGTGTGGTATCGTTTGTTGGTATTGGAATAGCGAAACGGATTTTCCATCGTTATTTCAGCAGTGCTCCTGCCTGCTCATCTACGAAGATGGTAACATCCGGATGCAGACGCAAAACGCTTGCCGGTACCTCCGGTGTGATTGGTCCATAAACGGTGTCATAGATGGTCTGTGCCTTCTTCGGGCCGTTTGCCATCAGGACAATCTTCTTGGCCTTCATAATGGTGCCGATGCCCATGGTCAGTGCCTTCTTCGGAACATCGTCCATCGACTCGAAGAAGCGTGCATTGGCCTCGATGGTGTTCTGGGTCAAATCGACAACATGGGTCTTTTCCGGAAATTCTCCGCATGGCTCGTTAAATGCGATATGGCCATTGTTGCCAATGCCCAGCAGCTGAATGTCCACGCCGCCCATATCTGCAACGACCTGCTCATAGCGCTCGCACTCTGCCTGCAGGTCTGCCGCTGTTCCGTTCGGAACATTGGTATTTTCCTTGTTGATGTTGATATGGTCAAACAGGTTGTGGTTCATGAAATAGCGGTAGCTCTGGTCGTTGTCTCCGGACAGTCCTGCATACTCGTCAAGGTTGACGGTGCGGACATGGCTGAAATCGATGCGTCCTTCCTGATACATCTGCACCAGCTCCTGATACATTCCAACCGGGGTAGAGCCGGTAGCCAGACCCAGAACGCTGTCCGGCTTCAGGGTCACCTGAGCAGCGAAGATGCGGCTGACCAGCTTGCAGATTTCACGATAATCCTTTGCAACTACAACTTTCATTGAAAACTCCCTCTTTCCTAAACAATATCTTTGGTTCGGCATCTTTTACAAGCTGCCGAAAATCGCTTCATCCTTTTCCATTTTACCATAAAGCCGGGACAGGGTCTAGGATTTTTTTGCGGTGTCCAATAAAAAACAGGACTTCCCCGGAAGCCCTGTTTTTCTCTCTGCTGTGATTATGCTGCCTTGCCGCTGATTGCGTTTTTCAGGACAGTCTTTGCGGTCTCTGCATCCGGAGAAATGACAACGAACAGATAGCGTCCGTCCTCCATGATGACAGCGTTGTTAATCTTGTCCATCTCTTCCGGCTTGTAGTCCTCGTAGCGAACCTTCAAATCGGCGATGCGGTCGTTAATCAGCGCCTTGATTGCCGCTACCTGATTTTCCTCCTTGACCTGGAACATCGCGATTTCATCTGCGTTGCCTGTTGCATAGTCGCTCATATAGATGGCATAGCTTTCCAGTGTTGTCGGGTCAATGTAGTAGTAATTGTTCAGCGCTGCCTCGCCCTGCTTCTGCATCTTGCTTGCGGACAGGTCAATTTTATTGCTCAGAGAGGTGTACACCTCGTCGAAGGAGATATACTTGTCCTTGCCTCCGCAGGCTGCCATGCTCAGGACCATCATCATTGCTGCCATTGCTACTGCTAAAAATCGTCTCATTTTCATAGTTTGTCTCAAGCCTTTCTCACAAATGATGTTTTATCTGGATTGCCTACTGCTGGGCAATCGTGTGCGTTTTCAGGTAGTCGAACCACTTATTATAGTAAACGCCGCCAAAATGCATTCCGTCCCCGTTGGAGTCCTCCGGCAGACATCCCCTGTCATCCTTGAAGGCGGAAGCCACATCCAGATAATGAACCTTTTCCTTCTCTGCGATTTCCACAACCAGCTCATTGTAGGTGTTGATTTTAGCATTGGAAATATCGTCCCTGGAATCGTCAAATTTCTGGGTGACCGGCAGAATCGACTGCAAAAAGATTTCGCTGTCCGGGTGCTGCTCCTTGACCTTCTGAACAAATTTGGTGTAGCTGTCGGTGAAGTGCTGCTCGGTAAACCAGCCCACACCGTTTGCCCCAAACATAATATAAATCTTTTTGGGAGCCGCATCCTTCAGGGCGCCCATCACGGTGGTGTTGCCTCCGGCGGTACGAATCTGGTCATCGGTAAAAACGGTGTCCAGATTGATTCCTCTTGCCGCAACAACGGTCGCGTTGCTCATGATTTCGTACAGTTTGATTCCCTCGGTAATCGAATCTCCGACGAAGGCTGCGTCGTCAAAATATTCATCCGACACCTTGAAGCCGGAATTCGGAACCAGCGCCGACGAATTTAAGATGCGCTCCGAGGTCAGCGTGACCACATCGGTATTTTCAACCGGTGTCTGTGTCACCGCCTGCTTGGATTCCTCTTCCTTCGGTTCTTCGGATTTCTGGTCTTTTTTGATCACGGCCGGCAGTGCTTCTTCCTGTTGCTCCGGCGGCTGCTCAGGCTCCTGCTGTGAAATCAGCTCGCTCTGTGTCGGTGTTTCCTTTGGCACATCACCCTGCTGTTCGGCCTTTGCCATCAGATCGTCCCGATGCTTCTGCTGAACCTTTTCCCAATAAACCGCAGCGCCCAGTGCGACCACGACCGCTGCCAGAAAAACAACTGCAAAGGACAGGACCGCTTTTTTTCTGTCTCGTTTGCGGTGTGCATAGATACTGGATTTGCTGTACAATATGTCTCCCCCTTGTTCGCTCTTTGGTGGCGCTGTTCGCCCATAGAGGTCTTCTTGTTCTAGTATACTACAAATGCCCTGAAAAGCAATTATCCAAATGCAATTTTCATAGAAATTTCAAAACTCTTACCTCTGTCATTTTTCTGCATTTCATTTTCTTTTTTCCTATGCTTCGACCTTCCTGAGATTTCCTTAAAAAAAATATCAGAAAACGCTTGACTTTATTTCATATCGATGATATAATAGACAACGTTGAAACGACATAACCGTTTTGACACTAATATGCGAGTGTGCTGGAATAGGCAGACAGGCACGTTTGAGGGGCGTGTGTCTTCGACGTACGAGTTCAAGTCTCGTCACTCGCACCAAAAGCGATCTGGGCAATAGCTCAGGTCGCTTTTTTGTTTTCTGCTTTCCTTTCTCCTTGGCTCACCTTTCCCTGCCTTTTGCGCAATTTTCTTCCGCCGCGATTGCAAGCGGCACAAATTGCGTTTATAATAAGGCTGATGGGTTTGGAAACAGTTTTCTTTACGGAAAGGAAGGTTATCCCATGAGTATCAATCACCCTTACCTCAAGCGGGTTTATCAGCAGGTCTGCGCACGCGACCCTGAACAGCCCGAATTTTTAAATGCTGTGATGGAGGTTCTCAGCACCCTCGAACCGGTTTTGGAAAAACACCCGGAGTATGAAGCTGCCGGACTGATGGAGCGTCTGGTCGAGCCGGAGCGAATGATTCAGTTCCGGGTTGCGTGGCAGGACGACCAAGGACACACCCAAGTCAACCGCGGCTACCGCGTCCAGTACAATTCCGCCATCGGCCCCTATAAGGGAGGGCTGCGCTTTCATCCCAGCGTCAACCTCTCCATCGTCAAATTCCTTGCCTTTGAGCAGATTTTCAAAAACAGCCTGACCGGACTTCCGATGGGCGGCGGCAAGGGCGGCGCGGACTTTGACCCCAAAGGAAAATCCGATGCCGAAATCATGCGCTTCTGCCAGAGCTTCATGACCGAACTTTCCCGCTACATCGGCGCTGATACCGATGTTCCTGCCGGAGACATCGGCGTGGGTGCCCGCGAAATCGGCTATCTCTTTGGACAGTACAAACGGATACAGGGAGAATTTTCCGGCATCCTGACCGGAAAGGGTCTGACCTATGGCGGTTCTCTCGTTCGCACACAGGCCACCGGCTACGGCCTGCTCTACTTTGTCGAGGAGCTGCTGCGGGTGATGGCAAACGACAACCCCAAGGACAAGGTGACCGTCATCTCCGGCTCGGGCAACGTCGCAATCTATGCCGCTGAAAAAGCGTTGGAGATGGGTGCGAAGGTTGTCGCCATGTCCGACTCCAACGGCTGTGTCTATGACCCGAACGGCATCCGTCTGGAGGTCATCAAGCAGATTAAGGAAGGCCGCCGCGGTCGAATTCAGGAGTATCTGGAGGCGGTCCCAAATGCGGTGTTCTATGACAACTGCCGCGACATCTGGAAAATTCCATGCGAAATCGCACTGCCCTGCGCCACCCAGAATGAATTGCTTCTGGAGGACGCACAGGCATTGATTGCCAACGGCGTCAAGCTGGTTGCCGAAGGCGCGAATATGCCTTGTTCGCTGGATGCGGTTTCCGCCTTGCAGGTTGCCGGTGTTCTGTATGCACCCGGCAAGGCTGCCAATGCCGGAGGAGTGGCAACCAGCGGTCTGGAAATGTGCCAGAACGCCATGAAATATTCTTGGAGTGCCTCTGAGGTTGACGAAAAGCTGCACGGCATCATGGTGGGAATCTTCCATGATACCTACCATGCCGCACAGGAGTACGGGATGGTAGGCAACCTGCTGGCAGGCGCTAATATTGCCGGCTTCCTGAAGGTCGCACAGGCGATGATGGCACAGGGAATTTTCTAACAATTTTTTCTGCTACAACAAAACGAGCGGATTTTCTGCACACGACCATGGTGCAGAAAATCCGCTCGTTTCTTTCTTCTTCCGTTTTTTAAAAGCTTATTCTTTCAGCCCTGTCTGACCCGGCAGCTGGTCCTTGAGGAAATCTCCGCGCGACGGCAGAGTCTTTGCCAGATAGTGGTGTTCCTCCTCCAGCGTTCCTTCCTCATACGGACAAACCTCCGAGAGAACCGAGCCCTTGGTCAGCTTCATAACCTGCACGCCCTGCTGGTCCTTGGTTGCCTTGACCTGCAAAAGACCGGTCGGCAGCAGCAGCACCCGTCCGTTGCTGGCAGTCAGCATCACCTGCGTATCCTCGCGCAGGCAGAGGATGGCTGCTGTTTTCTCCTTGATATTGAAGGCATTCACCAGCTTTTTGCGGTTGGTCTTGGTCTCGTAGGCGCTCAGGCTAACCTTTGCCACCTTGCCGTTTTCAAAGCAGAAGAGCATATATCCCCGAAAATCGGAGGTCACCGCCATATACAGGACCGTTTCACCCTCATCCATTCCCAGCTTGGCAGGGATGAAATCGCCCAAAACGCTGGCTTTGGTGTCCTCAAACTCGCTGGCACGGGACTTGTAGACCTGTCCTCGGTCGGTGAAAAACAGCAGGTTGTCCGTATTGCTGCCCTCGATATGTTGGAGGATTTCGTCCCCCTCCTTGAGGTAATGCTCGCTGGACATCCGATAGGACTGCGGTGTGATTTTTTTGAAATATCCCTCTTTGCTGAAAAAGAGGTTGACCGGATAATTTTCAACGGTCGTTTCCTCGGTAAAGGGCTGAATGTCCTCGTGCATGAGCAGCAGACTGCGCCGAGGCTGTGCATAATTTTTGATAACATTTTTCAGCTCGGAAATGATGATGCGGTTGATCTTCTTTGCGTCGTCCAAAATCGACTGCATCTCGTCGATTTCCTCCTGAAGCTGTCCAACCTCTTGGGTGCGCTTGAGGATGTACTCCCGGTTAATGTGGCGCAGCTTGATTTCCGCGACATACTCCGACTGAATCTCGTCGATGCCAAAGGCAATCATCAGGTTGGGGACAACCTCCTCCTCCGATTCGGTCTCCCGGATGATGCGGATTGCCTTGTCAATATCCAGCAGGATTTTTTGCAGGCCCTGCAACAGGTGCAGCTTTTCCTTCTTGCGGTTTAAATCGAAGTAGACCCGGCGCTTGACGCACAGTCTGCGGAAGGCAATCCACTCCTCCAGTAGCTCCCGCACTCCCATCACCCTTGGGCTTCCGCCAATCAGGACATTGAAGTTGCAGGAAAAGCTGTCCTCCAACGGGGTGAAGCGGTAGAGCTTCTGCATCACCGCTTCCGGGTCGGCTCCACGCTTGAGGTCGATTGCCAGCTTCAAGCCGGACAGGTCGGTCTCGTCCCTCATGTCCGAGATTTCCCGAACCTTGTTGGACTTAATCAAATCCACCACCTTGTCGATGATAGCTTCGGTTGTGGTGGTCGGCGGAATCTCGGTGATTTCGATGCAGTTGCAGCTTCGGTCATAATTCCATCTTGCACGCACCTTAAAGGAGCCTCTGCCGGTTCGATAGATTTTGTCCATCTCCGCCGGGTTGTAAATAATCTGTCCGCCGCCCGGAAAATCGGGAGCAGTCAGGGTCAGCGCAAGCTCATGGTTCGGGTTGCGAATCAGCTCGATGGTGGTGTTGCAGACTTCCTCGAGGTTGAACGGACAGATGGAGGACGCCATTCCGACTGCGATGCCGGTGTTAGCATTGACCAGCACCGAAGGGAAGGTCACCGGCAGCAGGGTCGGCTCCTTGAGCTTGTTGTCATAGTTGTCCACAAAGTCCACAGTTTCCTTGTCGATATCCCGAAACAGCTCCTGACAGATTGGGTCGAGCTTGACCTCGGTGTATCGGGAGGCAGCAAATGCCATATCCCGGGAATAGGCCTTGCCGAAGTTTCCTTTGGAATCGACATACGGGTGCAGCAGTGCCTCGTTGCCCCGCGACAGTCGAACCATTGTTTCGTAGATTGCCATATCTCCGTGCGGGTTGAGCTTCATGGTGGAGCCCACCACATTGGCAGACTTGGTCCGCGCACCGGTCAGCAGACCCATCTTGTACATGGTGTACAGCAGCTTGCGATGGGAGGGCTTGAAGCCGTCAATCTCCGGAATCGCGCGCGATACGATGACGCTCATCGCATAGGGCATATAGTTTTTTTCCAGGGTATCGGTAATCTTCTGGTTGACTACCTCGCCTGCCCGCTCAATATAAGCCTTGGTCCCGGACCCGCGGGCGGCGCTTTCGGTCTTTTTCTTTCGTGTCATTTTTTAACATCCTTTAAAAAAGCAATCCTGTTGGTGGGCTCTGCCTCTGCGGACAGAGCGAACAGGAATCGATTGGTTTCATCTATCGCTTATGAAATATCCAGATCATCCAGATACAGGTGTCCGTTTTCTGCAATATAGCTCTTTCGTCCATCCAGATTATCTCCCAGCAGCAGAGCAAACATCTCTTCGGTCGCCGCCGCATCCTCCGGGGAAACCTTGATCAGCCTTCTGGTCTTGGGGTTCATGGTGGTCAGCCACATCATGTCCGGTTCGTTCTCGCCCAATCCTTTGGAGCGCTGGACATCCACCTTCTTCCCTTCCAGCTTTTGCAGGATTTCTGTCTTTTCCGCATCGGAGTAGGCAAAATAGGTCTCGTCCTTACAGCGGATTTCGAACAGAGGCGATTCCGCAATATAGACATAGCCCTGTTCAATCAGGGTTGGGGTCAAGCGGTACAGCATGGTCAGAATCAGGGTGCGAATCTGGAAGCCGTCCACATCGGCATCGGTACAGATGACGACCTTGTTCCAGCGAAGTCCATCCAGATGGAAGGTGGACAGCTCCTTGTTCGCCTTGGAGCTGACCTCCACTCCGCAGCCCAGCACCTTAATCAAATCGGTGATAATATCGTTTTTAAAAATCTTGTCGTAGCCCGCCTTCAGGCAGTTGAGGATTTTACCGCGCAGCGGAATGATGGCTTGGAACTGTGCATCTCGGCCCAGCTTACAAGAACCCAGCGCCGAATCACCCTCCACGATGTACAGCTCACGCTCGTTGACATCCTTCGAGCGGCAGTCCACAAACTTCTCGACCCGGTTGGCAAGGTCGATTGAGCCTGCCAGTTTCTTCTTGAGGTTCAGTCTGGTTTTTTCTGCATTCTCGCGGCTTCGCTTGTTGACCAGCACCTGCTCTGCAATCTTAACTGCCTCGTCGGGGTTTTCAATAAAATAAATTTCCAGCTGACGCTTGAGGAAATCGTTCATCGCCTCATAGATAAACTTGTTGGTGATGGCTTTTTTGGTCTGGTTCTCATACGAGGTCTGGGTCGAAAAGGAAGAGGATACCAGCACCAGACAATCCTCCACATCCTGGAAGGTAATCTTGCTCTCGTTTTTGAGGTACTTGCCGCTCTGCTTGAGATAGGCGTCAATCTTCGAGGCGAACGCCTGCTTCACCGCCTTCTCCGGGGAGCCTCCGTATTCCAGATGGGAGGAGTTGTGGTAGTATTCCAGAAACTTCACCCGATTGGAAAAGCAGAACGCCACCGAGAGCTTCACCTTGTACTCGTCCTTGTCTGCGCGGTCGCGTCCGCGCTGTTCGGTTTCCCAGTACTGGATGGTGGTCAGATTGCTTTCTCCCACGATTTCTCCAACATAGTCGGTGATGCCGTTTTCATAGAAGAAGGTCTCCTCGGTAAAGCTGCCGTCCTCCTGTTCGATTTTCAGCAGAAAGCTCAGACCGCGGTTGACCACCGCCTGCTTTTTGAGGACATCCCGGAAGAAATCCGCCGGAATATCAATATCGGTAAAGACCTCCAAATCGGGCTTCCAGCGCTGGCGGCTTCCGGTCTGCTTTTGGGTGGTCGGGGTCTTTTTGAGCCCTCCGATATTTTCTCCCTTTTCAAAATGCAGGTCGTACTGAAAGCCGTCCCGAAAAATCTGGGCATCAAAATATTCGGAGGAATACTGCGTTGCACAGGAGCCCAAGCCGTTGAGTCCCAGCGAGAACTCATAGCTTTCTCCCTGATTGGTGTTGTATTTTCCGCCCGCATACAGCTCGCAGAAAACCAGCTCCCAGTTGTAACGCTCCTCCTTGGGGTTGTAATCGACCGGGATTCCCCGTCCAAAATCCTGTATTTCAATCGAGTGGTCTCGGTAGGAGGTCAGGATGATTCGGCTGCCAAAGCCCTCTCTGGCCTCATCGATTGAGTTGGAGAGAATTTCAAAAACAGAATGTTCGCACCCCTCCAGTCCATCAGAGCCGAAGATGACCCCCGGACGCTTTCTGACTCGGTCTGCGCCCTTCAGAGAGGAAATACTCTCGTTTCCATATCCTTGATTTTTCTTTGCTGTCATAGCAACCTCCTCAGTCCGATTCCTGGCCGGACACTCTGTCCAGCCACATACAAGCTTATCATATCACATTTGCCATTCGTTTGACAAGTTATGCGCGTGCCGAACGCTTTGCAAAGAAAAGGAGCTCCGTTTTGGGAGCTCCTTGCCTGTTACACCACCCAGGTGCTTTCTCGTTCATCCTTTTTCGGTCGGACCATCAGCTCATACAGCGCCTGTCTGGTCTGCTTTCCTTCGTACAAAACCTGATAGGTCTGCGATGTGATGGGCATATCCACCTTCATCTTCTGAGCCAGCTGATAAGCCGCCTTGGTGCAGGAATATCCTTCCACCACCATGCCCACCTGCTCGAGCGCTTCCTGAACCAGAACACCCTGTCCGACCAGAACCCCGAAGCGGCGGTTTCGGGAGTGACGGCTGGTGCAGGTTACAATCAGGTCGCCGATGCCGGACAGCCCTGCAAAGGTTTCCTGATGTCCGCCCATCGCTACCCCCAGTCGGGCAATCTCGGTGATGCCGCGGGTCATCAGGGCAGCCTTCGCATTATCTCCCAAGCCGACTCCGTCCGCAATTCCCGCTGCAACGGCGATGATATTTTTCAGCGCACCGCCCAGCTCGACCCCGATGATGTCGTCATTGACATAAACGCGGAAATCCGGGTTCATCAGCCAATCCTGTACCTGAATGGCAGCGTTGCGGTCCTTGGATGCCGCCACCACTGTGGTCGCTTCTCCGCGGCAGACCTCCTCTGCATGGGAGGGGCCGGACAGAATGACATTGGCATTTCCCGGTATTTCCTGGGAAATAACGGTGGAAAAATCATAGAAGGTTTCCTGCTCCAATCCCTTTGCCACGCAGACAACGATTGCGCCATCGCAGAGGAAGGGACGCAACTTTGCTGCGGTTTGCCGAACTGCAAAGGAAGGAACTGCCATAATCACAAGGTCGCTGTTCGCCGCACTCTCTATCGAGCCGGTAAAGACAATCTCCTGCGGCAGCTCGACCCCGGGCAGCCGCTCCTGTCGATGCGTCTGCTGCAAAGCCTGTGCTTCCTCCTCGCGATGGGACCAAACGGTCACCTCATGTCCGCAACGGGAACACATCAAAGCCAGAGATAGGCCAAAGCTGCCTGCACCCAAAACCAGTACTCTTGCCATATGTCGATTCCTCTCTTTCCACTCAAATCGAAAATGACCTACAGGTCCTTTTTTACCCCAATTACCTCTTCGGTTGCCTCCACCGCTTCAAAGCCGCTTTTGAGGAACAGCGCCACGCTGGGATTATCCGCCGCAATACTGTCATAAAGCGTTTTGATACCAGCGCTGCGGCAACGCTCGCACAACAGCTGCAAGCCCTGTCTGCCGTAGCCTCTGCCGCGGTATCGACTATGAACAATCACGTCCGCAATCCAGCGGTTGGTATCTGTGTCCAGATGGCAGGCTGCCTCGCCGACAAAGGCTTTTTCCCGCGGACTGTACAGATAGGCATAGAATCTCCCGTCGGTCGCATCGGAGACCCAGCGGCGGTACCAGTCCTGCCAACGCTCTTTTGGGAAATCCACCGTTCCTCCCCAGCGTGCATTATAGGACATTGTCTGCGGGTCTGCAAGCAAATTCTGTCGAAACTCCATCTCATCCAAAGATGGGATGTGCCATTCCAGCATCAGTTTTTTTCTTCCTTTCTGCTTTCCGGCTGGGTCACCGGCTTCTTGTCCCCGATTCGCTTCTCGGTTCCGTTGAGCAGTCGGCGGATATTGTCCTTGTGCTTATAGATGACAATCACCGAAAACAGCGCCGCGAACAGAACATCGAACAGTGCCGGCTTGCGGAGGCACAGGTCCACCACCAGCGTAATCACAGGATAGAGCAGCGCCCCTGTAATCGAAATCAGCGATACAATTTTTGTGATAAACAGGATGGGCAGAAAGATAATCAACAAAATAAAAAAGACCAGCGGATTGACCACCAGAATAATTCCCAGCGAGGTCAACACTCCCTTGCCGCCCTTGAATCCAAAATAAACGGGATACAGATGTCCCAGCAGGGCAAAGAATCCTGCCACATAGCCCGCATCAAAGGCTGTGATTCCCATGGTCGAAAAAATCCAGCGGCCAATCACCACCGCCAGCACCCCTTTTAAGAAGTCGCCCAGCAGTGTGAAGAAGGCAGGCAGCTTGCCGTATGTCCTGAGGATATTAGTCATTCCCGCATTTTTGCTCCCGTATTTTCTAACATCATCGTGTGCATACACCTTGGAAACGATGATCGCAAAGCTGATACTGCCCAGCAGATAAGCAATCAACGCTGTGATTGCAGTTGCCCCGATTGTGGGCATGAGATTGTTTTGTGTCATAATACGATTCCTCCTATCGCTATTATTGTATCAACTGTTTCACAGTTTTTCAACCCCTTTCTCCTTTTTTATGGAAAAGGCAAGAAAAAGCAGGAGCCTTTCGGAAGAAAAGCTCCTGCTTTTTTACAGGCTCATCTTTATTTTTTATCGCCCTTTTCCCGAACCAGCATCCGAATCGGGGTTCCTTCAAATCCGAAATTCTCTCGAATCTGATTTTCCAGATAGCGCTGATAGGAAAAATGGAACAGCTCGGAGCGGTTGACAAAGCAGGCAAATGTTGGGGGTCTTGTGGAAACCTGAGTCATATAGTAAATCTTCAGGCGCTTGCCCTTGTCAGACGGCGGCTGAACCCTTGCGGTGGCGTAGTTGAGCATATCGTTGAGCATACCGGTCGAGATGCGGCGTGCGTTCTGCTCGTCCACCTTGCGAATCAGCTCGTACAGCTTTTCCACGCGCTGGCCGGTCATCGCCGAGATAAAGACCATCGGTGCATACGGCATGAAGCTGAAGTCAATATCCAGCTGCTTCTTCATCTCCTGCATGGTGCGGTCGTTTTTATCCTCGACCGCATCCCACTTGTTGATCGCGATGATGCACGCCTTGCCCTGCTCGTGTGCATAACCGGCAATCTTGGAGTCCTGCTCGCTGAAGCCCTTGGTAGCATCGATCATGATGATGCAGACATTCGAGCGGTCCACCGCCATATAGGCGCGCAGAACGCTGTATTTTTCGATGCTCTCCTCCACCTTGCTCTTGCGGCGGATGCCGGCGGTATCGATAAATACAAATTTTCCGTACTGATTTTCAATGACGGTATCGGTGGCATCTCGGGTTGTGCCTGCAATATCCGAAACGATGACCGCCTCTCTGCCGGCAATTCGGTTGACCAGAGAGGATTTTCCTGCGTTCGGGCGGCCGACGATTGCCACTGTGATAGCATCGTCCCCGTAATCCTCTTCCTCGTCAAAGTTCAGATACTCATAAACGGCATCCAGCAGGTCGCCGGTTCCATGTCCGTGTACCGAGGACACCGCAATCGGCTCGCCCAGACCCAGATTGTAAAATTCATAAAATTCCGCAGGAGGCTCGCCTACACCGTCGCACTTGTTGACGCACAGCACGATTGGCTTTCCGCTCTTCTGGAGCATCGCTGCAACCTCTTCGTCGGTCGCAGTAATGCCGGACTTCATATCCACCACCAGAATGGTCACCGCAGCGCTGTCGATTGCCAGCTGTGCCTGACGGCGCATCTGAGAGAGGATGATGTCATCGGAATAAGGCTCGATACCGCCGGTATCGACAAGCATAATCTCATGGTTGCGCCACTCACAGGCGGCATAAATGCGGTCACGGGTCACTCCCGGTGTGTCTTCCACAATCGAGAGGCGCTGACCGATCAGCTTGTTGAACAGGGTGGATTTGCCGACATTCGGCCGTCCCACCACAGCAACGACTGGTCTTACTGCCATATTCTAACCTCGCTTTCTAAAATAGATCCGTTTCCTTGTGTTTGCAAATCAGATTCTGTTGCGCCGGCGCTACAGACCCAGCATCCGATTAAGCAGCTCAAAGCCGTCGTTTTCCACCGGTGTCACCGGTACGCCCAGCTGCTCCTGCACCTGCTCCAGCGTCACATCATCCAAGAATTTATCCTGCTCATGGCGCAGCATATTGGCCGGAATCAACAGCTCTTCCCCAAGCTCCACCCCGTCCAGCTGGGCCAACAGGTCCCGTCCGGTCACCAATCCCGCAACGGTAATACTGTGCCCAAAAAAGTCGTTGACAATCTTTTTCACCCGAACCTCTACATCGGGGTATCGCTCGCCGACCTCCTTGGCAAATCGCTCCATCATCGGGAATGCCAGCTCTCCGGTCACCAGCGTCACCGTTCTGGCAGCAGGCAGCTCCTCCTGCTCCTCCAATGCTTTTTGAAAATCGTGCTGCATCAGGGTCATCATGCCGACGCCGTTTTCCAGCTGAGCAAAGTCCTCATAGAACGCATATTCCGGAAAATCCAGCCCTGCCAGAATATAAAATTCATCGGAGGGATATGCCATGCGAGTGCCGTACTGCTCGACAAAATAGTCTCCCCAGCGCTCCAGCACCGAGACGACCTGCCTTGCCTCCTCCGGAAAAAATCCCCGCAGCGGCTCCAGCCCTTCGCGGTATCGGGTCAGACCGACCGGCACTGCCGCGATGCTCTGGATATTGGGGCCCAGCTTTGCCAGCTCGGACATACTGTATTCCAGCTCCTGCCCGTCATTGTACCCCGGACAAAGCACCATCTGGGTGTTGACCTTGATTCCGCCTTCGGTGAGCATCCGGATAAAATCCAGCGCCTTGCCCGCAAAGGGATTTTTCATCATCTTCACCCGCAGCTCCGGGTTCATCGTATGCACCGAGATGTTGATTGGGCTGATGTGCATCTTGATGATTCGATGAATATCGCTTTCCTTGAGGTTGGTCAGCGTGGTATAGTTGCCGAACAAAAAGGACATCCGCGTATCGTCGTCCTTAAAATAAAGGCTCTGGCGCAGCCCCGGCGGGGTCTGGTCCACAAAGCAGAAGATGCACTTGTTTTTGCAGCCCATCTGACGGTCCATCAGGTAGGTTTCAAACTCCAATCCGAGGTCGTCATATTCGTCTTTTTCCACCAGAACAGTGCGAAGCTTTTTCTGCTCATCACACAGCAGGATTTCCAGCGTTTCATCGGTCATATAAAACCGATAATCCAGCACATCGGTAATCGCATTTCCGTTGATACTGATGAGGGTATCCCCTTTGTGGATGCGTGCGCGTCTGGCTGGGCTGCCCGGCCAAACGCCTGTGATTTTTACTGCCATACTTTCGCTCCTGTCCTTTCTGTTTTCCGGCATCTGCGGCTCTGGTTTTCCGCATAAAAAAACGGGCAGGAAGGGAAAAGCTTTCCCCTCTGCCCTTCTTTTTCGGTAAGCTGCTCTCAAAAAAGATTACTTGTCTTTTTTGATTACTTCTCTGCCTTTGTAGTAACCGCAGTTGCCGCATACTTTGTGAGGAGCTTTCAGCTCGCCGCACTGTGGGCAAACGGAAAATGCTGGGGTGTCGAGTTTCCATACGTTAGAACGTCTTTTATCTCTGCGTGCTCTGGATACTTTTCTCTTCGGTACTGCCATTTTTGTGCATCTCCTTAAAATCGTAATATGAAAATCATGAAAAAATTAGATTGTCCGAAATGTCCCGGTTATTCTTCGTCCGGCCATTCCAGATTGTCAAACGCCTTGACGCGGCGCACCTCCCACTGAGGCTGTTTGCAGCCGCACTCCTGCTGATTCAGGTTGCAGCCACACATCGGGCACAGTCCTTTGCAGTCCTCCGAACACAGCATCCTGATTGGTAGCTCAAGAAGTATGTCGTCCTGTGCAAGGGAATCCAGGTCCAAAACGCCGTCCTCGCAGACGATGTAATCATCGTCCTGCTCCTGATTGAGCTTGCGAACCACCGTGTGGAAAAATTCCTGGTGCTTGTTCTGCTCGACCGGCTCGAGGCATCTGGCACAACTGGAGGAAAGAACATAGTCCGCATCATAGCGCACCGTCACGATGCCTGCGCGGTTCTGCGCCTCACCCTTGATTGTGACCGGTGTTTGAAACGGGTGGTCACCCCACTGTTCCACGTCGCTCAGATCTAACTCCAACGCAAACGGGAGAGTCTGCTCCTCGGCATCGAACAATTTTTTCAGGTCAAGCTGCATGATAATTTCCTTTCCTCTTTTAAATGGTATTCCCATTTCTCCGCAGCAGCGTTGCTTCGGGCCTGCTGCAGCACAAATTGACCCCGCCCGCTCCGCCAGAAGCCGGCCTTTCCGGGACAGACTTATCCCTCCGAATCAATCCGTAACGAATTTATTATAGTATCTTGCTCCTTTTTTGTCAACAGCAAATCGGGATTTTTTCGCCTGTTTATGGCACTTTTCAGCGGGTTTGACAAGGGGGAGGATTTTTCCTCCCCTTTTCTGGAAATCTTTTATAGCATCCTTCCCACCCACAGCGGCATCGTCTGAAAAATCAGCAGCACCACAAGAAAAAAGTTATAGCTGACCCGAAAGACATACGGGTGCTTGCGGCTGTTTTTCTGCTGGACGGCGATGGTCTGGCAGGTGTTTTTCCAGTTTGGCGACAGCTTGAGCGACAGCCAGCAGCCTGCGATTCCCACCGCAAGCAGGAGCAGGATTGCAGGCGCCGAAAGTGCCGCAGCGGTATCTGCGGAATAGACTGCGAGCAACGGCGCCGTCAAAAAGGAGATGTGAAAGACCGCCGTCATCACAAGGCAGCCGGTCACCTGATAAATCATAGCCGCACACAAACCCAGCAGGAGGGCTCCCGGCCACTCCGGAACCGAGCTGAGCATCATGGTCAGCAGTCCCGACCCCAGCACCGCCGGAAGGATTCCGTAACGGCTCCACTCATTATACAGGCATCGGCGGAACGCCAGCTCCATGACAAACCCGGTCACTGCCGCTACCAGCAGCTCCTTGCCAAAGCCGGCATCCGTCGCGATTGGATTAGCCAGCCCCGTCCAGCGGACAAGCTGCTGACAGCACTGCTGTCCCACCAAGCCGATTGCACTGCCCGACACTGCCAGCAGCAAAATCTGGGCAAGCTTTTTCAGGTTGAGTTTGGTGGAAAATCCCCCGCCCAAAAACGGCAGCTCCTTTTTCTTGATCCAGAAAACCGAAGCAATCACCAACAGCGGCAGGGTCAGCAAATCCAGCACACAGATGATGCACAGCACCGAGAACAGATAATCGGTCTGGTCTGCCTGCGCGGCCTTGCCGGAAAACGATTGATTCATCTTGTCCCTTCTTTCCTCTTTTGATACAAAGACTGCCTCCCCGCTTTCCAGCAGGGAGGCAGTCCAACGCCTTAAACTTAGTCTCTGAAGTAATCAACTGCTCCGGCAAACATATCCTGGTTCTTGTTGCCATCCACATTGATGTAGAGGTCTCTGGTGTAGCGCTCCGAGTGAGCCATCTTACCAAATACTCTGCCATCCGGAGAGGTGATACCCTCGATTGCATCGACCGAGCCGTTTGGATTGAAGCGGTAATCCATCGTTGGGTTGCCTTCCAAATCGACATACTGGGTTGCAATCTGTCCGTTTGCAGCCATCTTCTCCAGAAGCTCGCGGCTTGCAACAAAGCGGCCTTCTCCGTGGGAGATTGCGATGGTGTGCAGGTCACCCACCTTGGTGTGCATCAGCCAAGGAGACTTGTTGGATGCAACACGGGTGCGGCTCAGACCGGACTGATGGCGGTTGATCAGGTTGTAGGTCAGGGTCGGGCAGGTATCATCGGTTGTGATGATTTCGCCGTATGGAACCAAGCCCAGCTTAACCAGTGCCTGGAAGCCGTTGCAGATACCGCACATCAAGCCGTCACGGTTCTTGAGCAGCTCCATGACTGCCTCGGTAATCTGTGGGTTGCGGAAGAAGGATGCGATGAATTTTGCAGAGCCTTCCGGTTCGTCACCGCCGGAGAAGCCACCCGGGATTGCGATAATCTGGGTGTTTGCCAGCTTTTCCTTTACCAGCTGTACCGACTCATGAATCTGAGCGGAGGTCTTGTTGCGGACAACGACAATATCTGCCAGAGCGCCTGCGCGTTCAAATGCACGAGCGGTGTCGTACTCGCAGTTGGTTCCCGGGAATACCGGAATCAGAACGCGAGGCTGGCTGATCTTGGTGGAAGCGTGTGCATATTCGCTGCACTCGTAGCGATAGGTTGGAACAACGATGCTTGGAGCTTTGGTAACCATCGGGTAAACCGGCTCAAGTTTTGCTTCCCAAACCTGCTGGAGATGGTCGAGGCTGACCTTTTCTCCGTTGAAGGTAACGGCATATTCCTCGGTGGTGTGGCCGATCAGCTGTGCTGTGGTATCCAGCTCCTCCGAAGCCTCGATGACAAAGCTGCCATAGCATGGCTTGATGATGTGATGCAGCTCTTTCTCTGCCGCAAAGCCGATGCGGTTGCCGAAGCTCATCTTGCAGATTGCTTCTGCCAGACCCTTATAGCCCAGAGTTGCAACTGCCTTTACCTTGCCGGAAGCAATCAGAGCTTCTACATGGTCAAATACCTTGCGGACGCTCTCAAAGACCGGCAGACCGTTTTCGTCATATTCCGGCTGAATCAGGTAGACCGGATGGTTTGCTGCTTTGAACTCATTGGTCATAACATTCTGAACCTTTGCAGCGGAAACAGCGAAGGAAATCAGGGTTGGTGGAACGTGCAGATCCTCGAAGGAACCGGACATCGAGTCCTTACCGCCGATAGCAGCGCAGCCCAGCTCGAGCTGTGCCTTGAGTGCGCCCAGCAGAGCCTGGAACGGTTTGCCCCATTTTTCCGGGTCGGTTCCAATCTTCTCAAAGTATTCCTGGAAGCTCAGCCAGCATTTTTCTCTGCTGCCGCCTGCTGCGATGACCTTAGCAATCGATTCTACAACTGCCAGCATTGCGCCGCGGAATGGGTTCTTTTCCGAGATGTATGGGTTAAAGCCCCATGCCATAATCGAGCAGGTGTCAGTCTCTCCGTGTCTCATCGGAATCTTAGCAACCATTGCCTGTGCCGGGGTCAGCTGATATTTGCCGCCGTATGGCATGACAACGGTGTTTGCACCGACGGTGGAGTCAAAGCGGTCGGACAGACCCTTCTGGGAGCATACGTTCAGGTCGCCCATCACTGTTTCCAGCTTCTCCTGCATCGACATACCATGGTATTTGCAGTGTGCGCAGGTCTCTGCCTCCGGAGCAGAAACGATAACCTTGGTGTATTTTTCAGCGCCGTTGGAGTTGAGGAACTCTCTGGACAGGTCTACAATCTTCTTCTCTCTCCAGAACATCACCAGTCTTGGAGACTCGGTTACCTCTGCAACAACGGTTGCACGCAGGTTCTCGCGGTCAGCCGCAGCCATGAAGCGCTCTACATCCTCTTTGGCAACAACGACTGCCATTCTTTCCTGCGACTCGCTGATTGCAAGCTCGGTGCCGTCCAGACCGTCATATTTCTTTGGAACCAAATCCAGATTGATTTTCAGTCCGTCAGCCAGCTCGCCGATTGCAACAGAAACGCCGCCTGCACCAAAGTCGTTGCAGCGTTTGATCATGCGGGTTACCTCGCCGTCGCGGAACAGACGCTGAATCTTTCTTTCTTCCGGTGGGTTACCCTTCTGAACCTCTGCGCCGCAGCTGGAGAGGGATTCTACATTGTGGGATTTGGAGGAGCCGGTAGCGCCGCCACAGCCGTCACGGCCGGTTTTTCCGCCGAGCAGGATGACAACATCGCCCGGTGCCGGTTCTTCACGAACCACATTTGCGGCCGGAACTGCGCCGACAACTGCGCCGACCTCCATGCGTTTTGCTACATAGCCCGGATGATACAGCTCGTTGACCTGACCGGTTGCCAGACCAATCTGGTTGCCGTAGGAGCTGTAGCCTGCTGCTGCGGTGGTAACAATCTTCTTCTGCGGCAGCTTGCCCTTGATGGTATCCTCAAATGGGGTCAGCGGGTTGCCTGCACCGGTAACGCGCATTGCCTGATAAACATAAGCACGGCCGGACAGCGGGTCACGGATTGCGCCGCCCAGACAGGTTGCAGCACCGCCGAACGGTTCGATTTCGGTTGGATGGTTGTGGGTCTCGTTTTTAAACTGAAGCAACCAATCCTGCTCCTCGCCGTCTACATCGACCTTGATTTTGACCGAGCAGGCGTTGATTTCCTCAGACTCGTCCAGTGAGTTGAGCAGTCCCTGTTTCTTGAGGGCCTTTGCGCCGATGGTTGCCAGATCCATCAGGGTCATCGGCTTGTTTTTGCCGGCATGAACAGTCTGTCTGAGCTGGAGATACTCGTTGTAAGCATCCCGGATATAATCGCTTTCGATCTGAACATCCTCGATGTGGGTCGAGAAGGTGGTGTGACGGCAGTGGTCAGACCAGTAGGTGTCGATCATGCGGATTTCAGTGATGGTAGGGGTGCGCTGTTCGGTCTCTTTAAAATATTTCTGGCAGAAGGTAATGTCTCCCAAATCCATTGCTAGACCGTACTGGTTGATAAAGTCCTGCAGGCCCTGCTCGTCCAGCTCACAGAAGCCGTCCAGCACTGCTACATCAGCAGGAACATCGAATGGGGTATGCAGGGTCTGTACCGGTTCCAGAGATGCCTCCATCGACTCTACAGGGTTGATGAGGTCTGCCTTGATGCGGGCAAGCTCCTCGTCGGACACGCCGCCGATGACATAAACCTTTGCGGAAGCAACGGTCGGACGCTCATGCTGGGTTGCCAGCTGGATGCACTGTGCCGCAGAATCTGCACGCTGGTCAAACTGTCCCGGCAGGAACTGTACTGCAAACAGCTTCTCCCCCTGTGTAAACTCAGGCAGGCTGTCATAGACATTGTCTACCTGTGGCTCAGAGAAGATGGTATTTTTTGCAAGCTCAAAATCCTCTGCTGAAATATCCTCTACATCATAGCGATTCAGGATTCGCACCGAAGACGCGGAGTGGATACCCAGAGAACTGTGGATATCCGCAAGAACGCCCTGTGCCTCAACAGCATACGGAGCCTTCTTCTCGACATATACTCTGTAAACTGACATACTTCACACACTCCTAAAAGTTTTATACTTCTCTCTTTTTATCTTCTCCCTTGACAAACGGCTGTTCACCAAAGGGTGTTTGACTTCATTATACCATAATCCGACGCCGGGTAACAGGATGATATTGTCCAAAGGGATGAAAAAATTCCTTCTCTTTCCTGCCGAAGTTTGCTAATATTGAACAGAAAACTTCTGTCGGGCCAGAGATTCGTCCAGCTGCTGCCGTGTGGTCTGCAAGGAATCCACCTGAATCCACAGCGTTCCCTGCCGCACCGTCTGCAAAAGCTGCTGCACCTGTTCTTCCTCTCCCTGCACCACCAGCTCCACCGAGCCATCGTCCCGATTTCTGACCCAGCCATCCAGACCCAGTGCATTGGCCGCGCGCAGGACATAGTAGCGAAACCCCACTCCCTGCACCCGACCGCAGGCGATTGCATGATAATTCACCTGCATAGCAAGCGCCTCCTTGATCAGCAGTCCGCATCCTCCAAAACGCCGAAGCAGTAATCGTCCTCGGCACGGGTAATGCGGACGGTGTGAATCTGTCCGCACAGCTCCCGGGTGCTATCCACACACACCGGGGTATAGTTTTTGGTGTAGCCGTGCTGCATCCCGTCCAGACGCTCGGTTTCAAACAGCACGCTTTCGACACAGCCCACCTGCTGCTTGAGGAATTCCTTTCGGGTGCGCTCGGTCACCGCCGCCATCTGATGGCTGCGCTCCTCTTTTTCCTTGTTGGTCAACTGGTCCGGCATCTTGGCTGCACGGGTACCGGGACGAATTGAATAGGCAAAAACATGAACCTTGCCAAAGCCGATTTCCTCGGCAAACGCCAGCGACTCCTGAAATTCCTCCTGTGTTTCGCCGGGGAAGCCCACCATGATGTCGGTGGTGATGGATGGATTTTCAAATTTCTGACGGATGCGGTGAACCAGCTCCCGATAGAAGGCAGTGTCATAATGGCGGTTCATCCGCTTGAGGGTCGCATCACATCCGCTTTGGAGGGAAAGGTGGAACTGCGGACAGAACTTCGGCAAACCTGCCAGAATTTCCAGATTGCGGTCTGTGAGCATCAGCGGTTCCAGCGAGCCCAGACGCACCCGCTCGATTCCTTCGGTGGTACAAGCCAGCGTCACGGCATCCACCAGATGGCAGCCGATGTCCTTTCCGTAGCTGGACAGGTCGATTCCGACCAGCACCACCTCGCGGTATCCCTTTGCACTCAGGTCGTACAGCTCCAGCTTGAGGTCCTCCAACGATTTGGAGCGGTTAAAGCCTCGTGCATACGGGATGATGCAGTAGGCGCAGTAATGCTCGCATCCATCCTGAATCTTGACAAAGGCGCGGGTGCGCTCCAAAAAGTTGTCGGCGTGCATCTGCTCAAAGCTTTCCTCTCTGGTGTGCGGGGTAATATGCACCACCCGCTGACCGTCGCGCAGATACTGGTTGACATATTCCAGCACCTTCTTTTTCTCGCCGGCACCTACCAGAACATCGACCTCTTCCAGCTTGGCAGCCTCCTGCGGAAATGCCTGCGGGAAGCACCCGGTCATCGCAATCACCGCTCCGGGATTCTGCCGCTTGAGCCGATGAATCATCTGCCGGGTCTTTTTGTCTCCGGAGGCGGTCACGGTACAGGAGTTGATGATGTAGACATCCGCTGCATCGCTGCTGTCCACAATGTCATATCCGTAGGCAGCAAATTGCTGAATCAAAATTTGTGTTTCATACTGGTTCACTTTGCATCCCAGGGTGTAAAAGGCTGCTCGCATAGTTCCTCTTTTCTCCGGTATTTCCCGGCGTCCTATCGATTCCTGAGGGCGGATTCCGGTGGTTTCCTGTCCAAAAAGCGGGAAAACCTCCTAAAACGACTGCGTTCTCTTCACGAAATTTAGCGAAAGTGCTTGATTTATTCTCAGAATCTTTACCTCAAGAGCTATTGAAAATGTTATACAAATAAATTATAATGAATTTAAACAATAAATACAACTGCCTTTCGACAAATTCTTGTGTCGAAGTCCGGTTACATTTTAAGGAAAGTAAAGGAGAGTTCTTACATGAAACGGGAAAAAATCATGCTGAAAACAATTAACGATGTCAAAGCCTTCGTCAATGCGGTTACGAAATACAATTTCGACGTTGACCTTCTTTCCGGCAGATATGCCGTCGATGCAAAATCCATCATGGGTATTTTCAGCCTTGACCTTTCCAAGGAGATTGAGATGGAAGTTCACTCGGATGACTGTGCGGATTTCCTCAACGACATCAAGCCGTTTATCGTAAAATAACAAAGCATCCAAGAAGGGCGTCAGAATCAGATTCTGACGCCCTTCCTTTGTTTTTTACGATCTGCTGCTTGCCCGCGCCCGCTGGAGCATCGGACGATAGGTCTCATAAAAATTTTTCAATGCCGGATACAGGATTCCCTGTTCTTCCATTCTGCGGTATCCTTCCTCGTCCACCCAGCAAAAATCGACCACCTCTTCCGGCTGCATCACGATTTCGCTGTCCGCGACATCCCGAAACACCACAAAGGTATCCATAAAGCTGTGCAGGCGACGCTCCTGTTCCAACAGAATCAGCTCCTGCGGCTCCAGCAGGATGCCGGTTTCCTCGCGGGTTTCCCGCACTGCCGCCGCCAGCGGCTCCTCTCCTGCCAAAACAGAGCCGCCCGTACAGGACCACTTGAGCCCGAACGGGATATCCGGATGACGCTGGGTCATCAAAACCTTTCCCTCTTTGTTGTAGATCCAGATTTGAACCACCAGATGGTAGTCCCCATCCGGGATGGGTTCCCCGCGCAGATGGGTGCGCGTTGTTTTGTTTCGATTCATGTCATAAATATCCCAGTATTCCGACATTCTTCTTCCCCTTTCGTTCAATTTCCTATTTTCTTATTTTTGCCTGCCCGGCAGTGTGCTGATTAAACCAGTCGTCTGATTTTTTCTTCCAGCGTTCCCGGCAGCAAATCCATCACCGGCAGCTGCGGCATCACATAGCATCCCGGCTGCTGGCAGAGGGTTGCTCTTGCACAGGCCACCATAATTTGAGAGGTCAGCGCCGGGTTGTTGATTTTCATATTGAACTCAAACAGCTGGTTGTGGGTCATTCCGGACACGCCCTTGCGCACCAGATTGACCCCGTGGCCCTTGTCCATCAAAGCCTCTACCGAAGGAACTGCCATCACATGGGTCTCGTCGTGCTTAAAGTAATCGTCCTCCAGAATCGAGCGCTTGACCGTTTCAAAGTCCGCTCCATCCTCCAGCTCAAGATACACATTTCTTCTGTGGATGCCCGTTCCCAGCGGAATGGTCATGGAAAGCGCCGCCTTGACGCCGTCCTTGCCCTTTGCCGCTACCGAGTGACCCATGCTCATGCCCGGTCCAAAGTTGGTGTCGGTGATTCCGTTCGGTGCGCAGGCCTCCAGCAGAGTGCGAACCACCGAATCAGAGCCGGGGTCCCAGCCTGCGGAGATGACCGATACCGCTCCCGACTGTTTGGCTGCGGCATCCAGCGAGCAGCGCAGTTCCCAGATTTTGGTATGAATATCAAAGCTGTCCACCGTGTTGATTCCCTGTGCCAGATACTGCTTTGCCTGCTCCTCCACCGAGCGGGTTGGCAGACACAGCAGTGCCACCTGCGGCTTCACCGGGAGCTTTTCCACCGAATCCACCACACAGATTCCGTCCAGCTCCTTTGGCTGCTGCGCCTGCGCTCCGTGGCGGATTATGCCGACCAGCTCAAAATCCTTGGCTGCCTGAACTGCTTCCAGTGCATACTGCCCAATATTGCCGTATCCGACAATCACTGCTCTAATCTTGTCCATTCATAACATTCCCTTCTAATTTTTATTACACAATTGATTACACAAGGGATTCCCCAAATGGAATCCCCCTCAAAATAGTATCATGTCATGATTTTTCCGTCAACCCGTCTGCCTTTTCCCCGACAAAAAAAGAGGCACAGCCGTTGCTGCGCCTCTTGAGGATTCTGATTATTTTACGATGAAATCTTTGACAGAAACCGGCAGGTCAGCCTCATCGCAGGATACGGTGAAGATGATCTCAGCTTCTGGATTGAGTTTTGCCAGGCTCTGAATCATGTATGCAAAGCCTTCGTAATCTTTTTCTACAGCACCGGTTTTGCCGATTTTGAATGTGCCGTCTACGAACAGATGGGTAATATCATAGTTTCCAGCCAGGAAGCCAGCCAGGAAGCCGTACAGAGGAGCAAAGCCCTGAATCTGATATTCTTCACTGTTGACCAGACGAACGGTGTTTGGCAGCTCGCGAGCCAGCTTATCGCCTTTTTCTACACAGACTACATTGCCCTTGGACTCTGCAGCAGCCTTGTTTGCCATCTCGATGAGTTTCTTTGTTTTGCCGGAACCTTTTGTACCTACGATCAATTTAATCATTTGAAATTCCTCCCTGATAACAGTTTATGGAAATATTGCATACGATATTCATCTGCGAGCCTTACTGGAGCATCGCTTCCAGAGCCTGCTTCTGGTCCTCATATCCGGGCTTACCCAGCAGCGCGAACATATTTTTCTTGTAGCTTTCCACGCCGGGCTGGTTGAACGGATTGACTGCCAGCAGATAGCCCGAAAGCGCACAGGCCTTTTCGAAGAAGTAAATCAGGTAGCCCAGCTCTTCCTCGTTGATCTGTGGAACCTCCAGAACCAGATTCGGGACACCGCCTTGGGTGTGTGCCAGAATCGTTCCCTGCATCGCTTTGCGGTTGACCACCGACATATTCTGCTCGGACAGGAAATTGAGCCCGTCAAAGTTGGTCGGGTCAGCCTCGATATAAAGATCCTGCTGTGGATTCTGAATCTCCACAACCGTCTCGAACAGGATTCTCGAGCCCTCCTGAATGAACTGTCCCATCGAATGAAGGTCGGTCGAGAATACTGCGGACGAAGGATAGATGCCCTTGTGATCCTTTCCTTCGCTTTCTCCAAAGAGCTGTTTATACCATTCGGACATCATGGTGAATGCCGGTTCATAGGAAACCAGAATCTCGATTGCCTTGCCCTTGCGGTAGAGGATGTTTCTCAGCGCCGCATAGCGATAGCAGTCGTTCTGACTCAAATCACAGACGCTCAGTTCCTCTCTTGCCTTTGCCGCACCCTGCATCAGCTTGGAGATATCGGAGCCGGAAACTGCAATCGGCAACAAGCCTACTGCTGTCAGCACCGAATATCTTCCGCCGACATCGTCAGGAATCACAAAGGTTTCATAGCCTTCCTCGTCCGCCAACTGCTTGAGGGTTCCTCTTGCGCGGTCGGTGGTACAGAAGATACGCTCCTTTGCTCCCTCGCGTCCATATTTTTCGATTGCCAGCTTGCGGAAGATGCGGAACGCCAGAGCCGGTTCGGTCGTGGTGCCGGATTTGGAGATGACATTGATGGAGAAATCCTGATTCTGGCAGATTTTGAGAATCTGGTTCAGATACGATGGACTGATGCTGTTGCCGACGAAATAAATCTTCGGCGCATCCTGCACCAAGTCGTTGTACAGCTGAGAATGAAGCAGCTCGATTGCCGCTCTGGCGCCTAAGTAGCTGCCGCCGATTCCGATTACAACCAGAACCTGAGAATGACTGCGGATTTTCTGTGCCGCCTGCTGAATCCTTGCAAATTCGTCCCTGTCATAATCGGCCGGGAGATCCAGCCATCCGAGGAAATCGCTTCCGGGACCGGAGCGCTCGTGGATGGTGCGGTGAGCCGCCTGCACCTGCGGCAGGATTGCCTCCAGCTCGCCTGCATTTACAAATGGTTCGAGATACTTGGCATTTAATCTAACAGACATCTCCATCTCATCCTTTCAACCCTGTCCACCAATCACCTGTCTATCTTGATTTTCATATCAACGTCATAAGTTCTTTGGTGATATAGCTATTTTACATTATTTATCAGCGTTTTGCAAGGCTTTTTTTGTAAAAACTGCATTTTTTGTGAACTGATATTCCAAAAAATCCATCCTTCCCATGCGCGAAGAGCAAAATCCTGTGTTCTGTCGCAGTCGCTTTCCCCTATCCTGCCATCGAGACCAGCCCCCGCAGAAGGTGTCCCATGCTTGTTCGGAAGGTAAGCTCTGCAATATCCCGAGCCGCCCGAATCGGCTCCTCCGCCAGCGTTGTCCCGTCCCGCACCAGCAGGACGCGCCCGATGGTCTGGCCCTTCTGAACCGGTGCTTCCAGCTGCGGCAGATATTCTGTTTTCACCTGCATCTGCTCGCTCTCATCCCGACGAATCACCGCCTGCGGCATCCGTTCGAGGTAACCCTCCACCTGCGTTTCCTCCCCGCGGACGACCGGCACCGGCTCTGTCTGCTGCGGCATCTCCGGCTGGTAGCGCAAAAAGTTGGTAAATCCGTAATCCAGCAGCTGCTTGGATTCCTCAAATCGGTCCTGACTGGTCTTGCAGCCCATGATGACCGAGATCAGCGACATCCCGTTTCGGTCGGCTGTCGCACACAAACAGTGTCCTGCGGCATCGGTCGTGCCGGTTTTCAGCCCTGTTGTGCCGTCATAGAATCGAACCAGACGGTTGGTGTTCACAAGCTCGGTCTCTCCTCCACGCAGGCTGTCCATCCAAATGGTGGAAAACCTGGTGATTTCATCGCCGTATCGGGTCATCAGCTCCCGTGCAATCGCCGCAACATCCTGCGCGCAGGTGTAGTGCCCCTCCTCGTCGAAGCCGGTCGCGTTGACAAAGTGCGTGTTGACCAGTCCCAGCTCCCGTCCCTTCTCGTTCATCCGCTCTACAAATGCCTGCTCGGTGGTGGCAATCGCCTCTGCAAAAACGACCGCCGCATCGTTTGCACTCACCACAATCAAAGCCTTGAGCAGCTCCTCCACCGTCATCTGCTCCCCTTCCTTGAGCCAAATTTCCGAGCCGCCCATCGACTTTGCATAGGCAGAGCAGGTCAGCGTTTCGTCCGGCTTCAGCCGTCCCTCCTCCATCGCCTCGTAAATGAGCAGCAGGTCCATCAGCTTGGTCAGAGAAGCCGGCGCCAACGCTTGGGTGGCATTCTGCTCAAACAGAACCGCTCCGGTATCCTGCTCCATCAGATAAGCCGCCTTTGCGGTGTAGCTCATCGCAACCTGCTTTTTTTCCGTTTCCTGTGCGCTGACCGACGCTCCGCCGCACAGCAGCAGGACACTCAGACACCCCGCACACAGCCGAACTCCCATTCCTTTGAGCCGTTTTTTCATCTTCATGCCGCTCCCCTCCTGTACTTTTCAACCAATCTATATGGAAACGGTGGAAAAAATATGCTCCCTTCCTTTTCTCCAAAACGGCAGAAAAAAAGGAAGCGGAGACCGCTTCCTTTTTGCTGCTGAACCTTGCTGTTATTTTTGTGTGTATTTGCCCAATTTTTCAAAGACCGTTTCGTCCTGAGTCGAGATTTTGTACTCAGCCTGCTCCGCAAAGTCCTGTCCTGCCTTCACCGCTTTCGGGATGCTGGTCAGGGTTCCTGCGCCGCCGACGCAGCCGCCCGGACAAGCCATGCCCTCCAGCAGATAGCCGTTCCGCTTGCCGAGCTTGGCAAGGGTCAGCATCTTGCGGCAGTCCACAAGGCCCTCTGCATGGTCGGTCTTGATTTCTCCCAGCTCCGGTGCAATCTCTCTGATACAGTCGGTGACTGCCTTTGCAACACCTCCGGCAATTCCGTAGCCTCGACCGGATGCAGTTGCACCGTGGTTGAAGCCGGTATCGTCCTGAAGGTCGGAAAATTCGATTCCGTTAGCTTGGAAAATTCCCATCAGTTCCTCGAAGGTGATGACAAAGTCAACATCAGTACGGATATCCGCACGCATTGCTTCCAGCTTTTTGGAAGCGCAAGGGCCGATAAAGACCACGCGGGCGCTCGGGTGCTTCTCTTTGATGATACGCGCGGTCGCAACCATTGGTGTCATCGAGTCCGAAATGCAGTTTGCAATTTCCGGGAACTGCTGTTTTGCCATCATAATCCAAGATGGGCAGCAGGAGGTCGCCAAAAACGGCAGCTTGCCGGTCGGCACCATCTTGATATATTCCTCTGCTTCCTCAACAGCTCCGATGTCGGCGCCACGGGCAACCTCGTAGATATGCTTAAAGCCGATTTTTCTCAGGGCAGCGCGCACCTTTTCCGGCGAAGCCAGAGGGCCGAACTGTCCAACGAACGCAGGCGCTACCTCGGCGATTACATTGTCGCCGCGCTTGATTGCCTGAATCAGCTGGAAAATCTGGGACTTGTCCGCAATCGCGCTGAACGGGCAGCTGACCAGACACTGGCCGCAGGAAACGCACTTATCATAGTTGATTTTTGCGCGTCCCAGCTCATCCGATTCGATGGCATTGACGCCACAGGCAGATGCACAAGGGCGCTCGCTCTTGACAATCGCAGTGTAAGGACACGCCTGAGCGCAGCGTCCGCACTTAACACACTTCGACTTGTCGATGCAGGAACGGCCGTTCACGATCGAGACCGCCTTGACCGGACATACTGCGGTACATGGATGTGCCAGACAGCTGCGGCACAGGTCGGTAACGGTATAGCTGGTCTCCTCACAGGCGTTGCAGGCAAACGAAATAATGTTGATCAGCGGCGGCTCGTAGAACATATCCGCAATCGCACTGTCGTTGATTCCCTGCGAAACCGGTGCGTGCTGGTCAACCGGACGCAGCGGCAGACCTACTGCCAGACGCAGACGCTCGGCGACGATGGCGCGCTCTTTAAACACGCTCTCACGGTACTGCGCTTTTTCACCTGGGATAATAGTGTATGGCAGCTCCTCTATGCGCGAATAATCCCCGTCCTCATACGCCAGACGGGCAATCTCGGTAAAAACCTGTCTCCTGATTTTGGTGACCGGCGTTGTAATCCCTCTCATCTTTTTGTTGCACCCTTTCCACTTGCTCTGTTACTTTTCCCTGCCTCGACGGTAATTACTGCTCGCCGCTCTGTTGAAAGATTTCGACAATCGTTGCCATGACAGATTCCGCATCTGCCCTTTCAAAAACTTTTCCGTCGATCGAAACGACAGGAGAGCTTTTCTGATGCGGATGATTTCCCAGACATTTGTTGGTACTCAGCTCAATTTCTCCTTGATGCTTTGTCGGATATCCCTCGCTCATCTCTTCACGCAGATCACGCAGGCTTTCCACCGCCTCCATGATTTCTACCGAACCGTTCATCACACACGCTGTACATACACAAATTTCTACCGGTACTTTTTTCATAAACTCATCTCCTAACGCAGATTGTCAGCCTTGAGAGCATCCTGTTTTTTCAGCTTTGCTGCTCGTTTTTCCGTCGGCAAAACGCCCTCTTTTCGTCCTGCCGAGACAAACTGTGCAGATTGCCTGTTCAAACCGCTATCGAAAATCAGGGTTTTATTTATTATATCATAGTCCGAAAAAAGAAATCAAACAAACATGCACAAAAACCCCCGCTGTTGGCCCCCAAAAAAATTGTCAGTTTTTTGTCAGAAACTAACAAGTGTTCTGTTACTTTCCACGAAATATAGAAGATTTTGTAGGAGTTTCAGGAAAATAAAATTTACGCTCGAAGCAGAAAATCAATTGACAGGACGGTTTTGGTACTATATAATGGGGAAGTGGTATTTTGTTTTGATAAAACCATTTCAGGAGAACCGTTCAATGACCAAGGAAAACGCGTGCAGCCGCACCGATGAACAGCTGGCCCTTGCGGCCCAAGGCGGCAGCAGCGATGCGCTGGCCCAGCTGATTCCCCGCTTTCTTCCTATGATTCGGCAGAAGGCTGGAAGATACTCGTTTGTTGGGCTGGAGCAGGACGACTTCGTGCAGGAAGGTCTGATTGGCCTGCTTAGCGCCGTTCAAAATTATGACCCCGGACGCAATGCCAGCTTCCGCACCTTTGCTGCGCTGTGCATCCAGTCCCGGATGTCCACCTGTCTGAACCGATTGTTCTCTCAAAAACATCTGCCACTCAATGATTATCTGCCAATCGATTCTCTGCCGCAGGCCATCGAGCCCGCCCAGAAAGGCTCCGACCCGTTGGAGGTTTACCTCCGTCAGGAGGAGGAACAGATTCGCCGGCAGAAAATAAAAACCCTTTTGTCTGGATTAGAACAGGAAACCCTAAGATTGTACCTCAGCGGTCATTCTTATGAAGAGATTGCGAAGCTTCTCCGCTGCACCACCAAAGCTGTCGACAATGCCCTGCAACGAGTTAGACGAAAGCTCCGGGACAGTTGACCTTTTTCGAGCCTGTATCCCTTGTCCGTGTTGGTAGCTGCGGAAACGCCGCAGTTTCAAATATGCCCTTGACTCACAGCAGAGCGATGAAATCTCTCCCATTCTGGTCTTTGGGCGAATATATAAAGCGAGGTATAAAATCATGTACGAAGACAAAACATTAGTATGCAAAGAGTGTGGAGCTGAGTTCGTTTTCACCGCTGGTGAGCAGGAATTCTACGCAGAAAAAGGCTTCCAGAACGAGCCACAGAGATGCAAAGCTTGCAGAGACGCTCGCAAAGCTGACAAAAAAGCTGACAGAGAAATGTTCACTGCTGTTTGCGCTGGCTGCGGCAAAGAAGCAAAAGTTCCTTTCAGACCAAGAGAAGATCGCCCAGTATACTGCAGCGAGTGCTTCGCTAAAATGAAAGAAGAAAGATAATTCTTTTTTAGAATGTCTAAAAGCGGATACCGAACGGTATCCGCTTTTTTGTTTGCTTCGGTTTTTCGTCCCGCTTATTTGGAGCGCAAAAAGTCCAGCTCCTCTTCCAGCTGCTCCTTGAGCGCCTGCACCAGATGCAGCTCCTCCTGCATCTCGGTCAGCCGCTTTGCACACTGCTCCTGCGTGGACAGCAGCCGAGCCTGATACTGACGGCGGCTGGTGTCCTCCGGCTCCTTTTGGAGCATCTCCAGCTCGATTTTGGCCTTCTGCTGCATCTTCTCCACCGTGTTGATTTGGGTCAGCAGGCTTGGAATCTTTTTGAGGTATTCATTATAGATTTCCACCTTGCACCATTTTTCGCCAATCATCTGTTCCATGTGTTCATCTCCTCTTCCATCTTCCTGTTTTGATTTTATTATACCTCTGCTTATGGGAGGGTTGCAAGCGTTGGAAAAACTTCTTCACAGAAAAAACACGATTCGACAGCAATCTTTATCCTTGACATAATGTCAAAAGATTAGTATTATTAATTATGTACTTTCTTTAAAGGAGTTGTTAACAATGTTCGAAAAGCTGTTCAAACTCAGCGACAAAAAGACAAACGTTCGGACAGAAGTCATCGCCGGTATCACAACCTTCTTGGCAATGGCTTACATTCTGGGCGTAAACCCGTCCGTACTGGGTGACTCCGGTATGGACCCGCACGCAGTGTTTATGGCAACTGCCGTATCTGCCGGCTTCGCTTCCATCCTGATGGGCATCCTGGCAAACTACCCGGTTGCTCTGGCTCCCGGCATGGGCGTCAACGCACTGTTCTCCTACACCGTGGTTCTGGGTATGGGTCATTCCTGGCAGGCTGCTCTGGCAGCAGTTTTCGTTTCCGGTCTGATCTTCCTGGTCATCTCGGTTACCGGCATCCGTAAAATCATCATCAACGCAATCCCGGTTCAGCTCAAGCTGGCAATCGGCGCCGGCATCGGCTTCTTCATCGCCTTCGTTGGTCTGAAGAACTCCGGCATCATCGTTTCCAGCGAGGCAACCTTCGTTTCTCTGGGCGACCTGAGCTCTCCTCTGGTTCTGCTGACAATCTTCGGCATCCTCATCACCATCGCACTGGTTGCCAAAAAGGTTCCTGCCGGCGTATTCATCGGTATGGTAATCACCGCAATCATCGGCGTTATCGTGGGAGCCATCACCGGCACTCTTGGTATGCCTGCCCTGCCGGAGCGGTATATCACCAACGACTTCTCTATGCAGGCTGCCGGCGCATTTGTCAACGGCTTTGCAGAGCTGTTCTCCGACCCGGGCAACGCTTTCGTCATCATCTTCTCCTTCCTGTTTGTTGACTTCTTTGATACCGCAGGCACTCTGGTTGCAATCGGCAACCGCATCGGTCTGGTCAACGAAAAGGGCGAGCTGGAAAACGCAGAAAAAGCACTGCTGGCCGACGCAATCGGTACCGTTGCAGGTGCTGCTCTGGGTACTTCCACCGTTACCTCCTTCGTAGAATCCACCTCCGGCGTTGAGGTTGGCGGCAGAACCGGCCTGACCTCCTGCACCACCGGTATCCTGTTCTTCCTGTCCATCTTCATCTCCCCAATCGTCCTGAGCACCGTTACCAATCAGGTTACCGCTCCTGCTCTGGTTGTAGTTGGTATCCTGATGGCACAGCAGCTGGGCGGCGTTGACTGGAACGACATCGTTTATTCCACCGCTGGCTTCGTCACTGTCATTTCGATGATTCTGACCTACTCGATTTCCAACGGTATCGCACTGGGCTTCATCGCTTATCTGGTCGCTATGATTGCAACCGGCAAAGCCAAAAAAATCAGCCCGATCATCTGGGCACTGGTTGTCATCTTCGTTCTCTACTTCGGCTGGCTGATGTAAGCCTTCCGCTGACAGAAAAAAATAAGCATAAAAAAAGCTTCCGACATGATGTCGGAAGCTTTTTTGTGCTTTGGAATTAGTCCATTTTTGCAGCGAGGAACTCATAGAAGCCACGATGGGTTTCGTACAGGTCAACCTTGGAGATGATTTCCATTGGTGCGTGCATACACAGAACCGGAACACCGATGTCGATGGTGTCAACATCCAGTGCAGAGATGAATTTAGCAACTGTGCCGCCGCCGCCCTGGTCAACTTTACCCAGCTCGCCAAACTGCCATACAACGTCAGCGTTGTCGAGGATGGAGCATACCTTGCTGGTGAATTTTGCGTTACAGTCGTTGGTGCCGCTCTTGCCGCCTGCACCGGTGTATTTTACAACACATACGCCGTAGTTCAGGAAGGAGGAGTTCTGTTTCTCATAAGCATCAGCGAATGCTGGGTCGAAAGCAGCGCTTACGTCAGCAGACAGACACTTGGAGTGGCTCAGAACGCGTCTTACCGGAACGCCGAATGGCTCTGCCAGATCAGCCAGGAAGTACTCGAGGAATCTGGAGTGCATACCGGTGTTGCCGTCGGAACCAACTTCTTCTTTATCTGCGAAGATAACAACGGAGGTCCACTCTGGATTGGTGTTTGCAATCTCAGCGGTCATCTCGGTGTAGGAGCAAACACGGTCGTCATGGCCGTATGCACCGATCATGCTTCTGTCCAGACCGAGGTCTCTTGCTTTGAGAGCAGGAACAACGCTCAGCTCAGCGCCGAGGAAATCTCTCTCGGTGATGCCGTATTTCTCGTTGAAGAGCTTCATCAGGTTGAGTTTTACTTTTTCAGAAGCTTTCTCATCCTTGAACTGTCTGGAACCGATGAGGATATTCAGGGATTCGCCCTTGAATGCCTCAGCCAGAGTCTGCTGTCTCTGAGTAGAAGAGAGATGTGGCAGCAGGTCGGTTACGCAGAAGATCGGGTCGCCTTCGTCCTCACCGATGGTGATGCTGACTACAGAGCCGTCTTTCTTGTAAACGTCGCCGTGCAGAGCCAGAGGAATGGTTGGCCACTGATATTTCTTGATGCCGCCGTAGTAGTGTGGTCTGAAGTAGCCCAGCTCAGCCTCTTCAAACAGTGGGCTTGGTTTCAGGTCGAGTCTTGGGGAATCAACATGAGCTGCCAGAATCTTTACGCCTTTTTCGATTGGACGGGTACCCATAGTACCGAAAATCAGAGATTTGCCACGGTTGTTGTAGTAGAATCTTTCGCCTGGCTGATATTTTTTGCCTGGCTGGAATTCCTCGTAGCCGTTTTCTTTGAGCTGTCTGATGGCTTCTCTGACTGCTTCCATCTCGATTTTGGCTGCATCCATATATTTCTTGTAGCCTTCAGCATAATCGTATGCTTTATCGATTTCCTCGTCAGACAGACGGGTGGTACCGTTGACCATCTTCATCATCAATTCTTCCTGGAGCTGCTCGCCTTTGGTTTTTTCCATATCGTTCATCCTCCCGATTAAATTTTGACCCTCCCAACAAAGGGGAATCCCTGTGTCGGGACAGCCTTTATCTATACCGGTCAAAAGACACGGTTAGAAGCAAATCCTGTTAATAAAGCTTCTCATAGTAGCGCTTGGCTTCTGAAACTTTATTATAATACCATTCTGTATCAGAATAGGGTATTTTGTCAAGTGTTTTTCCATCTTTTGAGTATTCTTCTTTCGAAAGCCACGATTTGACGTTGCTCATCCCGGCGTGGTAGGAGCAGATTGCCAGCTTTTCGTCGCCCATTTCCTCCAAAAGAAGGTGGAGCATATAGGTCCCATACTGAATGGCAACCCGCGGGTCAAAAATCTGGTCATAGCTGGCAGTGCCTTCTTCGCCCATGCGGTATCCGACCCACTCAAAGGCATCCTGCGTCATCTGCATGACACCTCGGGCATCCGCCGAGGAAACCGCATTGGGGTCAAAGTTGCTTTCGATGCGCGCTACCGCATAGACCAAATCCTTGTCCACCCCATACTCCCGGCTGTACTGTTCCACATACTGCCTGTATTTTCGGGGATACATCTGCTGATAGATATTCTCTGTTGCCGGCTCCAGAGCAACGAAACCGGCCACCGCCAAAACGACAGCCAGAGCCAGCCACAACAAACCGTTTTTCAGCCTGCCGCTGCGTCTGCGTTTTTTCCTTCTCTGTGTCACCGGCATCCTCCGTTTCCCTTACAGAGCTTCCTGCTGTGTTGTCTCCTTCTCTTGGAGCATCTCCTCGAGCTGGGAGAGCAGCACATCAGCCTGATGCTTGAGCGATTCCAAATCGCCGTTGTTTTCCAGCACCTGCCAAGAGCGGCTTCTGTAGTATTCCTCGTCGTGCTGTGCCGAGATGCGTTCCTCTGCTTCCTCTTCGGTCAACCCGTCGCGCTGGATAATGCGCTCCAAGCGGGTGTCCTTGTCGGCTGTCACCGAAATGACGCAGTCGCACTCGCGATCCGCTCCGCTTTCAAACAGGGTAGGAGCATCCATCACAATAATGCCGTCCTTCTCCTGCCGCAGCTGCTCGAGCTTTTCCATCATGCTTTCTATGATATATGGGAACATCAGCCCATTGAGCTTTTTGAGCTTTGCCTTATCGGTAAAGACCGTCTTTGCCATCTTTTTGCGGTTGAGCGTTCCGTCCATGTTGATATACTCACAGCCAAATTCCAGTGCGATGTCCGCGATGCAGGCACTGCCTGTATCCACAACCTCCCGTGCAACTTGGTCGGCATCAATGACGGTGACGCCGTTCTCGCTCAGATAGTGGGAAATGGTCGATTTGCCTGCACCGGTCTGCCCGGTCAGGCCAACGATGATATTTTTCATACTGAACGATTCTTGCCTTTCCCCTAAAATCATTCCGTCCTGTTCCGGTCTTTCTCCTGCTGCAAATCCACCTCGTGGTAGGCTGCCGCACGAATCAGCCGGTTATAGACTGCCAGTCCCACTCCGTCCTTGTCGGGACAGCGTGCATAGACCTCCTGTGCACCCCGCTCGTCCAGCTCCCGCAGAGCCGCAAACAAGGTGCGCGCTTGGTCCGCCGCATCGTTTCCCAAACTGAGATACGGAACCTTCAGCCCCGGAACATCCTCCTCAAAGCACAGCGCAAACAGTCCCTGCCGCGCGTGGCGGTTGACATAGGAGACGAAGGTACTGCTGTCCGCATCCAAAATGGTGATTTTTGCCTTGGGAGCATAGTGTTTGTATTTCATGCCCGGAGAGTCCGCCCGCATCCCTGCCGCGAGCTTTTCGGTCACCGCCTCATGGATGACCAAGTCCGGAAGCACCTGCCGCAGCATCTGCGGTGTAATCGCGCCCGGACGCAGCAGAACCGGCTTTTCTCCTGCCAGCGAGATGACCGTCGATTCCAGCCCCACGCTGCATTCTCCGGCGTCCACGATGGCATCCACCCTACCCCACAGGTCATGGACACAGTGCTCGGCAGTGGTCGGGCTCGGCGAACCGGAAAGGTTGGCCGACGGCGCTGCTACCGGCACTCCGGCACGGCGAATGATTTCCCGTGCGACCGGGTGTGCCGGAATCCGGATGGCAACTGTTTCCAGCCCGCCCGAGGTTTCCAGCGGGATGATTTCCCGTTTCGGCAGGATGACCGTCAGCGGCCCGGGAGAAAATCTTCGGCACAGCTCGTAATAAACCTCCGGGATATTCTGTGCATACCGCTGGGCCTGCTCCGCCGACTCCAGGTGGATGATGAGCGGATTGTCCTGCGGTCTGCCCTTTGCCAGAAAGATATTCCGCACAGCCTGCGGGTCCAGCGCATTGGCTCCCAATCCGTACACGGTTTCGGTCGGCATCGCAACCAGTCCGCCGGTTCGGATGAGATTTGCTGCCTGCTCCAGAGCATCTGCATCCTGATGCAGGTCGCCAATGTGGAAGAGTTTGGTCTGCTTTGGCATCAAAGTTTCGCTTTCCATCATCTTTGCGCCTCTTTTCCCTGCTGGCTAGTTTTCGCCGCCGGCGGCATCGGAGCTCATCTTCAGTCTCTCTGCCTGGTCAAAGGTATTCAGTGCATCGAACAGCTCGGTCAGGTCACCGTTGAGCACCTGCTCGAGCTTGTACAGGGTCAGTCCGATTCGATGGTCGGTCACCCTGCCCTGCGGGTAGTTGTAGGTACGGATACGCTCGGCACGGTCGCCTGCACCAACCTGCAATTTTCTTTCCGAAGCGATTTTTTCCTCCTGCTCACGCTGCATCTTTTCATAGATACGGGAGCGCAGAATCTTCATCGCTTTATCCTTGTTCTTGTGCTGGCTTCGTTCGTCCTGACACTCAACGATGGTTCCGGTCGGGATATGGGTAATTCGGATTGCCGACTCGGTCTTGTTGACGTGCTGGCCGCCTGCGCCGCCCGAACGGTAGGTATCAATCTGCAGGTCCTTCGGGTTGATTTCAAACTCAACATCGTCAACCTCCGGCAGGACTGCTACGGTAACGGTGGAGGTGTGGATTCTGCCCTGGGTCTCGGTCTCCGGCACACGCTGAACGCGGTGAACACCGGACTCAAACTTAAACTTGGAGTATGCGCCCTCTCCGTTGATGGAGAAGCTGATTTCCTTGTAGCCGCCCAGCTCGGTCGGGTTTGCGTTGAGCACCTCGATCTTCCAGCCCTGTGTTTCTGCATACATCGAGTACATCCGGAACAGGCTGTTTGCAAACAGAGCAGCCTCGTCTCCGCCTGCACCGCCGCGGATTTCCACGATAACGTTCTTGTCATCGTTCGGGTCTTTTGGAATCAGCAGAATCTTGAGTTCCTCCGAGATGGTCTCAATATCCCGCTTGCTGGTCTCATACTGTTCCTCAATCAGCTCCCGGAAATCCTTGTCCAGTCCGCTTTCGTCCAGCATGGTTCTGGCTTCTTCCATATCGTCTCTGGCTTTCACATACTCGCGATATTTTTCTACGATTGGGGTCAGGTTTTTATATTCCTTCATCAGCTCCGCATACTGCTTTGGATCACTGACAACATTGGGGTCCATCAGGCGATCATTGATGGCCTGATAGCGCTCTTCTGCCACGCTTAACTGTTCAAACATCTTTCATTCTCCTTACCTGGGTCTTCTATCTGATTCTTCTCACTGATTCTGTTGGCATCGAACCCTGTTCCGGTTTACGGCCTCTGGATTTCCCGGATGTTTTTCTCTGCCTTGGAGCGGGCGACCATGACCTCGCGCCCACAACGGGTACATCTGAGTTTAAAATCCATACCGCTTCGCAGGACCAAAAATCGATTTTCTCCACAAGGGTGATTTTTTTTCATAATCAGAATATCTCCAACCTGTACATCCATCCTGTGCAGCCTCCTTCTCCATTTTGGTTTCTCATCCAAATCCCGCCGGAGGAGAACCTCATTCTCTCTCCCTGCATACAGACTCTATTATATCAAACAAGACCGCCTTTGCGCAAGGACTCTGCCTGTTTTTCTTTCCGAAAAGACGCGGAAAATCGCCCTTTGCCCGTTTGTCCTGTTCCCTTTGCCCGGTGATATTCTGTCCGATTGCTTCATATAGATGGTAGCATCCTGCATCCAAACAGAATTTTGAATACACTGTCCTGCGGATTTTCTCTGACCTGCATCCGCCTTGGACGGGAGGAGGGAATCAAAATGACAAATTACTGGCCGGAGGGCCGGCTGATCAATACGGTGCAGAACCGTAATCTGTGCCAGAGCGTTTCCGGGCTGTTGGAGGCGATGCGCACCAAGACCATTTTAGAGGCGCGCGCCGTTGTCTGCACCCAGGAGCATGACCTGATTGTGGACCTCGGCTTCTGTCAGGGACGCATCCCGCGCTGTGAAGGAGCCATCGGCATCTGCGACGGCAGCACCCGGGACATCGCGCTGCTTTCTCGGGTCAACAAGCCGGTCTGCTTTCTGGTGGAGCATCTCGAGCAAAACCCCGACGGCAGCATTACCCCCATTCTCTCCCGCCGTCAGGCTCAGCTGCTCTGTCGGCAGGAGCTGCTGTCCACCCTGCGACCCGGCGACATCATCCCCGCACGGGTCACCCATCTGGAGCCGTTCGGGTGCTTTGTGGATATCGGTTGCGGCATCCCATCCCTCATTCCCATCGACTGCATTTCGGTCTCCCGCATCGCGCACCCCGGCGACCGCTTCCGACCCGGTCAGGACATCCGCGCCATCGTGACCGGAATCGAGGAAAACTTCCGCATCCTGCTCAGCCACAAGGAGCTGCTGGGAACCTGGGAGGAAAATGCCGCCTGCTTTTCCTCGGGGGAGACCGTTTCCGGCATCGTGCGCTCGGTGGAGCCTTACGGCATCTTTGTGGAACTTGCCCCAAATCTTGCTGGGCTTGCGGAATTTAAGGCGGGAGTCCGACCCGGTCAGCACGCCAGCGTCTACATCAAGAGCCTGATTCCCGACAAGATGAAGATTAAGCTCATCCTCATCGATTCGTTCGACGCAGTCTGCCGCCCCGACCCGCCCCACTACTTTGTAGAATCCGGGCATCTGGACTGCTGGATCTACTCTCCTGCATCTGCCAAAAAGCAGATTCAAACGGTGTTTTCCTCCGAGCCTGCCTGATGAAACCGACCACCTCAAGAAAACCTCCATCAAAAAAGCGATGCCCGAACACATGGTTCGGGCATCGCTTTTTTCTTTTTCGGGGTTCAACCGACCTAGTAAGCCAGCACCTCGTAGCCGTCCTCGGTGACCGCTACCATAATCTCCCACTGAGCGGACAGCTTGCCGTCGCTGGTGACCACAATCCAGTCCTGTCCGTCCTCGTCCATTCTGACATGATAGCTGCCCTGATTGACCATTGGCTCGATGGTAAAGACCATTCCCGGAGCCAGCATGGTGTCGGTTCCTTTTTTGCCGACATATCCGACCCATGGGTCCTCGTGAAACTCGAGTCCAACTCCGTGTCCGCCAATCTCACGAACCACGGTGTAGCCGTTTTTGTGAGCATGGTCGGATACCGCCTGTGCAATATCTCCCAAGAAGCCCCAAGGCTTGACCTGTTCCAGTCCCAGCTCCACGCACTCTTTTGCCACCTTGACCAGGTTGGCTGCCTCCTCGCTCACCTGACCGATGCAGAACATCCGGGAGGAGTCGGAATAATAGCCGTTGTAAATGGTGGAAACATCCACATTGATGATGTCCCCGTCCCGCAGGATGATGTTATCCGACGGGATACCGTGGCAGACCTGCTCGTTGATGGAGGTGCAGACGCTCTTTGGAAAGCCCTCGTAGTTGAGCGGCGCCGGGATACCGCCCAGACGAACGGTTTCCTCGTAAACAATTCTGTCGATTTCACCGGTGCTCATTCCGGCATGGAGCTTCTGAGCCACCAAGTCCAGTACTGCAACGTTGATTTTGCTGCTCTGTCGAATTCCTTCAATTTGCTCCGGTGTTTTAATCATCGCATGGGTCGGGACGATATGTCCCTCTCTGCGGTAGTGGTCGAGTATTTCATCAAATTCCATGTGGCAATGTTTATATTTTTTCTGGCTGCCGCACCAGCACGGGTCGTTGCGGCCCAGTTTCTTTTCAGACATCTTTCTTCCTCCCTTTGTATTCTTCTTTCGTGATTGAATAGAAGCAATCGTCGTATACCATTTCCTGATATCCCCGAACCGCCTTTCTCAGACAGCCCTCATACGCAAACCCCAGCTTTTGGAGCAGAGCTCTGGATGCTGTATTTTCCCGGAAGCTGCGGGCAGAAACCACCTCTGCCCCATCGGCAAACAGCTGGTCAATCAGGGCGGTCAGCGCTTCGCTCATATATCCTTTTCTGCTTTCTTCCTCCGCCAGATAATAGGCAAGGTCACAGGCATTGACCTGATAGCGCAGACCGTCTGCAGAAGCAAACACCGCTCCTATCACCTTGCCATCCTCTTTCCTCTCCAGAACCAGCATCGATTCCCGGTCCCGTTCCAGCTGCTGGGCGGTGCGCTCCAGCGAATAGGGACACATGGCGTTATAGCGCAAAACAAACTCACTGTTACGGATTTCCATAATGCTCTGTGCATCAGCCGTGCACGGTCCTCTTAAAATCAGCCGATTGGTTTCCATCGGTTTCAATGCTGTCCCCTCCTTAATGGCAGTTTCTGTCCTTGATTCTTTGTCGTTCCTGTTTCCCAAATCCAAGATTTCTGCTTTCAGTGCAAGGACACTCCAGTATCTGGATTTACTTTTAGTATAACGCAGATGACAGGCAAATTGCAAGACTTGTCTGTAAACTGCGTACAATTCCTCCTGCACGCAAAAAAGGAACCGGCAGTCACAGCCAGTTCCTTTTCCTCTGTCTTAGTTTTCCATCTTCCACTTAACGCCCTGTGGGGTGTCCAGCAGAACGATTCCGCGCGCCTTCAAATCGTCACGGATTTTGTCTGCCAGTGCAAAGTTCTTTTCTTTTCTTGCCTGCTGGCGCTGCTCAATCAGAGCCTCGATTTCTGCGTCAAGGTCATCTTCCTTGCGGTCATACAAAAGACCCAGAACATTGGTCAGGCTGTCAAACATCTCGCTTGCATATTCCAGCGCTTCCTTCGCTCTCGGAACTGCGGTGAAGGTGTTGATGTCGCGCACCAAATCAAAGAGGGCTGCGATGCCGTCTGCGGTGTTGAGGTCATCGTCCATCGCTTCGATAAACTGAGCCTTTCTTGCGTCTACCTGCTGGCGGAATGCCTCGTCGGCAGCAGCGTCAGGGGTCTCGGTCAGAGCGTTTTTGAGTGCAAAATCCAAATTGTCGCGGCAGTTGTGCAGACGCTCCAGTGCTGCCTTGCACTGCTCGATGATGGTCAGATTGTAGTTGATTGGGCTGCGGTAGTGAGCGGAGAGCATCAGATACTTGATTGGCTCATAGCCATACTTCTCTGCGACCTCGCGGACGGTGAAGAAGTTGCCCAGCGATTTGCTCATCTTTTTGTTGTCAACATTGATGTAGCCGTTGTGCATCCAGTAGTGGACATACGGCTTGCCGGTGCAGCACTCGGACTGTGCGATTTCATTCTCATGATGTGGGAAAATCAAATCCTGTCCGCCGCAGTGGATGTCGATGGTGTCGCCCAGATGCTTGTGAATCATTGCGGTACACTCGATGTGCCAGCCCGGACGGCCCTGTCCCCAGCGGGATTCCCAGCTTGGTTCACCCGGCTTTGCAGCCTTCCACAGAACGAAGTCCAGTGGGTCCTCTTTGTGTTCGCCGACGCTGATGCGCGCGCCGCTTTCCAGCTCCTCGATTGGCTGATGGGAGAGCTTGCCGTACCCCTCGCACTTTCTGGTGCGGAACAGTACGTCGCCGTTGGCTTCATACGCATAGCCCTTGTCCTCGAGCGTCTCTACGATGTGCTTGATTTCTTCGATGGTCTCGGTTGCCTTTGGATGGATGGTTGCCTCACGCACACCCAAGCCTTTGGTGTCCTTTTTATATTCTGCGATATAACGCTCGGCAATCTCCTTTGCGGTGACTCCCTCTTCGTTTGCCTTTTTGATGATCTTGTCATCGATGTCGGTGAAGTTCTGTACGAAGGTCACCTCATATCCGCGGAATTCCAGATAGCGGCGCAGGGTGTCAAATACGCAGACCGGACGCGCGTTGCCGATGTGGATGTAGTTGTAAACGGTCGGTCCGCAGGCATACATCTTGACCTTGCCCGGCTCAATCGGTACAAACTCTTCTTTCTCTCGGGTTAATGTGTTGAATATTTTCATGGAACATCTCTCCTTCCTGTTTTTCCATCTCATCTGTTTCGGCAGGTCGGCGGATTTTTGGGGGAGCCGACCTG